>Ga0307986_10000093_pt1 | contig 60364 bp, 68 predicted proteins | sample EllFjometageno82_FD_203170 | JGI IMG/M metagenome (GOLD analysis project Ga0307986, IMG submission 203170) | Marine microbial communities from Ellis Fjord, Antarctic Ocean - #82 | ecosystem: Environmental > Aquatic > Marine > Unclassified | place: Southern Ocean | collected 2014-10-09 | reverse complement strand
AGAAATTACAGTTACTTTCCATCCCAAAAGACCAAGAAGACCAGTCATAATAAGAACTGAAAAAAAACAACTACTAATTGGAACTATGATCCATATTAATTTTCTAAAAACAAACCAAAGAGTAGCGATAATAAATAAAAGAACCCCCAGACCAAAGACTATAATATCACTTTTGATGAATGACATCATATCATCTGCTATCATTGGAATTCCACCTAGATATATTTTTCCAGCATCATTATAACTTTTAATAATTTCTCTAATTTGAAGAATATTTTCATGATTTTTCTTCTTTAAAGTATCTTTATAATTTTCAATTTCTTTTTGGGTTTTATTTTCAATATTTTCAAGTTCATTTTTTTTGATATAGACGATAATGCCACTTGTGTTGCCATCTTCGCTAATTACAAAATTTCTAAATACAGGACTATTTAATATCTCTTTAAATCCTCTTTCTTTATCAACATCTTCATCTTTTAATGTTTTAAAGTTTTCGAGTCTTTCTTGAAGAGGTGCTTCAGAATTATTTAATAAGGGAATGTCCAGCAAAGTGACAACATTATGAACCCAATTTAAACTTTGAATTTTATATTTTAAACTTAAGAGGTTATTGACTGAGGAGTCAGTTACCATTCCTTCATTTGGAGTATAGGTTAAAACTAAAAAATCTTTAGATCCATATCTCTTGTTTATTTCCATTAAATATTCAAGGTCTGGATCTCCTTCAATTAGTAATGTTTCCGATGAAGCATCCAGTCTAAAATCTTTAGTAAAATAGCCAAAGCTCAATAAAGTAATTATCAAGAGTAAAAAAATTGATTTAGGGTTTTTGAGTACTATGTTGTGGTATAAATCAGATAGCATTTAATAATAATATATATTGGATATTAGCTAGTTTGAGTATCTTTAAATTTAGTAAATGCTGCCTCAAATTCTACCATAATATTACCAGTAGGGCCGTGTCTTTGTTTTCCAATAATAAGTTCAGCTAAATGTGAAACTTCACTCATCTTTGCTTGCCACTCAGCATGCTCAACTGTTGCTGGTCTTGGTTCTTTTCTCTCTAAATAATAAGCTTCTCTATAAACAAACATCACAACATCAGCATCTTGCTCGATTGATCCAGATTCTCGTAAATCAGATAGTAGTGGTTTATGATCATCTCTTTGCTCAACTGCTCTAGATAATTGTGAAAGTGCAATTACAGGAAGTTTAAGTTCCTTAGCCATAGCTTTAAGACCTTGAGTGATTTCAGAAATTTCCTGAACTCTGCCATCTCTATTATTTCCTGATCCTCTCATCAATTGAATATAATCAACAACAATTAAATCTAAGCCATGTATTCTTTTAATTCTTCTTGCTCTGTTGCTCATTGCAGCAACACTGATTGCTGGAGTTTCATCAATAAACAAAGGTAGCTCAGCAATATTTTTTGAGGTCTCAATAAATTTATCAAACTGTTCATCAGAAATTCTTCCTCTTCTAATATCGTTTGATTTAATTCTAGACTGTTCTGCTAAAATTCTGGTTGATAATTGTTCTGATGACATTTCTAGAGAGAAAAAAGCTACAGAGGCTTTTTTACCACTTTCTTGTAATTTTTGTGCAGCATGGAAAGCTATGTTTGTAGCTAAAGCTGTTTTCCCCATAGAAGGTCTCCCAGCAATAATAATTAAATCAGAGTTATGAAGCCCACCCAATCTGTCATCTAAATCTCTTAGTCCAGTTGGCACACCCACAATCCCTTCATCATTTTTAAATGCAATTGAAGCCATTTCTATAGTTTGCTTCACAGCTTCATCAAATTTAACTAATGATGAATTAAAAGATCCTTTTTCAGCTAGATCAAATAAAAGTCTTTCTGAGTTTTCAATAATATTTTGCCCATTCACATCTAAAGCATTAAGTTTTGCAGCGTCAATTGTATTTTCAGATATTTTAATTAATTCTCTTCTAACAAACATATCATAGATAATTCTTGAATACTCGATTGCTTGTCTAGGTGGTGTGGAAAACTTAGTAACTTTTACCAAGTACTCAGGAACATTTAATTCATCTTTTTCATTTTCAAAATAATTCTTTAGAGTGATAGGGTTTGCAAGCATCCCCTTATAAATAAGACTTTCTATTGCAGAGAAAATATTTTGGTGCATAGGGTCATAAAAGTTAATGCTTGAAATAATAGTATTTATTTCATCAAATATTTCATTTTGAACTAATATTGATCCTATTACAGCTTGTTCAGCTTCAATATTATTAGGAAGTTCTTTAAAGGTATCTTTAACGATACTTAAACTATTTTCCATTTCTAGATAATATCTGAAAATAGATTTAAAAAAATAACAATTATGTGCTGGGGAAAAAATTGTATAATTATTGAATAGTGTCAGCTGTAACTACATTAACTGTAATTTCAGAGTCTATTTCAGAGTGTAAAATTATTTTAACCTTAAACTTACCAATTGATTTAATTTCAGTTAGCGGTTGTATCATTGAGGGCTTGATATCAAGCCTATCATTCTCTTGTATTAATTTTGAAATTTCTGTTGGTTTAACTGAACCATAAAGTTCTTTGTTTTCTGTACTTAGTTTTTTAATTTCATATTCTTTACCATTAATTTGTTCTGAAATTTTTTGAGCTTCTTTCTTTTTTTCATTATCTTTTTTACCCAATTCAGCTTTAATTTTTTCTACTTGAGCTATGTTTTCTTTTGAAGCATAAAGAGCCTTTTTATTTGAAATTAAAAAATTCCTAGCAAATCCTCTTTTAACTTCTATGATTTCTCCAATAGAACCAATTCTTCTTAGATTTTCTAAAAGTATAACTTTCATTAGATTAAAGCCAGATTTCTAGCTCTCTTAATTGAAAGCGACAGTTCTCGCTGTTTTTTTTGAGAAACATTTGTAATTCTTGAAGGTAAGATCTTGCCATTCTCAGACATATACTTTTTTAACAATCTAATATCTTTATAATCAACCTTAGGTGCTCCCTTTACAGACAAAGGACAGGATTTTTTGAATTTATATTTATTAGGTTGAAAAATACTAAGTTTAGCAAAATTACTCTGTTTACCTTTTTTATTTCCAGCTCTTTTTTTTGATGGCATAATTAATTTCTATTATAGTCTTTTTTATATTCTTTTTTTTCATAGTCATCTTTTCTAGAAAAATATTTAGCCTCTAAATCAAATTTTTTAACTTTTACAGTCATATATCTTAAAAGATTTTTATCTATTATTTCATTTTTTTCTAATTCATCAATTGTTTTCCCAGAAGCTTTAATCTTAAAGTGAATATAAGTACCTTTTTTGTTTTTTTTAATATCATAAGCTAGGTTTAATAATCCCCATTCTTCTGTTTGAACTATTTCACCGTCATGTTTTTCAACTATCTTAGAGTATTTTTCAGTTAATTGTTTAATCTGAGTTGGGCTAGTATCTTGTCTAGCAACTATTGTGTGTTCGTATAAATTCATAATTCTTCTTTAATAAAAAGTGAGGATATACTATTATAATAATTGAATTACAACACTTAAAACCACAATAAAGTTTAGATATTTAAATGTTTTCTGTTATTTTTCCAGGACAAGGCTCACAATTAGTAGGAATGAGTAAAGCTTTATGCAGCAAGTATAGTTTAATTCAAAATTTATTCAAAGAAGCTGACGATACACTTGGTTTTTCTCTTTCTAATCTAATTCTAAATGGACCAAAGGAAGAGCTAGACTTAACTGAAAATACACAACCGGCAATATTTTTAGTTAGCTATTCAATTTTCAAACTGATTAATGAAGAATTTAATATTGATTTAAGTAAAGCTTCTTTTTTTGCTGGTCATTCATTGGGAGAATATTCAGCTTTAGCTTCTGCGGGATCCTTATCATTTGGAAACACACTTAAGATATTAAAAATTAGAGGTAAGGCTATGCAAACCTCAGTCCCGAAGGGAGTGGGTGGAATGGTTGCAGTACTTGGATCTGAAATTGAAACAATAGAAAGAATTATTCAAGAAAATGAATCTAAATACGAGTGTTTTATTGCAAATGATAACTCTGAGGGTCAAATTGTTTTGAGTGGTAATATTATTGACTTAGAAAAAATGATGGTAGACTTAAAGGCTTCTAATATTAAAAATATCAAATTACCTGTAAGCGCTCCTTTTCATTGTAAATTAATGAATAAAGCAACTCAAGTAATGAGCGAAGAGATAAATAAGCTAAATTTTGAAGAACCAAAAAATATCCTTATTTCTAATGTAACAGGTAAGGAAATATCAAATTTAAATGAACTAAAAGAGTTACTAGTTAAGCAAATTGAAAATAGAGTTCGTTGGAGAGAAAGCGTCTTGTTAATGATTAACAAGGGAGTTAATCAATTTATTGAAATAGGTCCTGGTAAAGTTTTGTCCGGTTTAATTAAAAGAATTGATAGAAATGTAAAAGTTAGTGCAATTAATACAGAGGAAGATATAAAGTTAATTAATATTAATGAATAGTTTAAAAAATAAAAATATAATAGTTACTGGTGCCTCTGGGGGTATAGGAAATTCAATAGTCGAAAAGCTTTATGAAAATGGTGCGAATATTCTAGCAACAGGAACAAGAATAGAAAAATTAGAAGAATTAAAAAAAAAATATAATAATGTTAAGATAATCAAGTTTGATATTTCTCAACACGAAAAAGTTGAGGAATTTATAAACACAGCAACTGAAGAGTTGGGAGGGTCGCTTGACTGCATAGTTAATAATGCTGGTATTACGAAAGACAATCTAACAATTAGAATGAGCCTTGAGGAATGGACTAAGGTCATTGATGTTAATTTAACTTCTACTTTTTTAATGTGCAAATATTCGATAAAAAAAATGTTAAAAAATAAATTTGGTAAAATCATTAATATTACTTCAGTAGTTGGACACACTGGTAATGTAGGCCAAGCAAATTACACAGCATCAAAAGCAGGTATTGTGGCTATGTCGAAAAGTCTTGCAATTGAATATGCTAAAAAAAATATAAATGTTAATTGTATATCTCCAGGTTTCATAAGCACGGCTATGACAGACCAAATTGATGAAAAACACAAAGAAGCAATAATTGCAAAGATTCCATCAAATAGACTTGGAAAACCTGAGGATATAGCAAACGCAGTAATTTTTCTAGGTTCAGACAATTCTGACTATATTAATGGTGAAACAATACATGTTAATGGAGGCATGTATTTGGGTTGACAAAGTCACTTTTTAAACTATTAACGAAATATAACAAAAAGGAACAATATGTCAGATGATATTTCAAGCAAAGTAAAAAAAATTGTAGCAGACCACCTAGGTATTGATGAAGCAAAAGTAGAGGATGAGTCAAGCTTTATAGACGACCTTGGTGCAGACAGTTTAGACACAGTAGAATTAGTAATGGCTTTTGAAGAAGAATTTGGATCAGAAATTTCTGATAGTCAGGCTGAAAAAATTTTAACAGTAGGTGATGCTGTAAAATTTATTGAAGGCAAAGCTAACTAAGAATTTAAATGTCCATACAAAAAGATGGGATAATGGTAATTTTATCATCCCCATCTGGGGCAGGTAAGACAACCCTAGTTAAACTTTTATCAAAAAATAAAAACTTTCAAATATCGGTATCTCACACAACAAGAGAGCCAAGACATAATGAAATTCCTGAACAAGATTATTATTTTGTTAGCAAGGAAAAATTCGAAAATTTAATTAAAAATGAAGAATTTTTTGAATATGCAAAAGTATTTAATCACTTTTATGGGACAACCAGAACACCAGTTATTGAAAAACTAGACAAAGGAGAAAATGTAATATTTGATATTGACTGGCAAGGCGCTGATCAAATTAAAAATAAAAAATTGAATTATAAATTAATTACTTTTTTTATATTACCACCAAGTAAAGAAGTATTATTTGAAAGACTATCAAATAGAGATATGAAAGATAAATTGATTGTAGAAGAAAGAATGAAAGAATTTGACAGGGATGTTTTGCATTGGATTAATTATGATTACGTAATTATAAATGATAATCTTGAGGATTGTTATTCAAGAATAAATAATTTAATTGAAGCAGAAATTAATAATGGATCTAAGGATTACGATAAAGAATACATAAGAAAACACGTCAATAAGCTAACTTCTTAAACTTTCATACTCTTTAACAAGATTGAAATATATTTCAGGCTCTAGATTTTGAGGCCTTAAGTTTAGATTAATATCAAATTTTTCAGAGACTTTTTTAGAATCTTTAAATACTTGGTTGAATGGCTTTTTGAGCATTTTTCTTCTTTGACTAAAAAAAATACGAGTAATCATTTCAAGATTTTTAGCATCATTAATTTCAAAGTAATCTAATCTAGGAGTAAATAATAATAATGAACTATTTACTTTGGGTCTTGGTGAGAAACTTTCAGGCTTTATATCAATTATCTTTTTGATATTGAGTTTCCAGTTTGATAAAATAGATAACCTACCATATTTTGATGTATTACATTGAGCAATAATTCTATCAGCAACTTCTTTTTGAAACATTAAAACTAGACTTTCAAACCAAAAATTTTTTTTTAAATTTACAATCCACTTAGAAAGAATTTCAGTAGAAATATTGTAAGGTAAATTTCCAAAGACTATCAATTTTTCATTAGAAATGTTATTCTCAGATATCCTCAACACGTCATCATTAATAATGTGTATCTCATCACTAAATTTTTCTTTTAATAAAATAGCCAAATCATCGTCTTTTTCTATAACGTAAAGTTTTTTTGGTTTTTCTTTAAGGATATAAGTGGTTAAATTTCCACTACCAGGGCCTATTTCTAATATTTCTTTATTTTCAATATTAACAGTATCAACAATCTGCTCCAGTATATTTCTATCTATTAAAAAATTTTGTCCAAGGCTTTTTTTAGCTTTAACGTACATTTATTTATTTAAAAATTTTATAGCCTGAACTAAGCTTTTAGGGTCAGACTTATTTTTACCTAACATTTTTAAATTAGGGCCATGATCTGGTGAAATTCTTATAAAAGGTAATCCAAGAGTTATATTTATAGCGTCAAAGGCAAATAACGTTTTAATTGGTGCGAGCACTTGATCGTGGTACATACCAATAATAACGTCATATCTACTCGACACTTCTTTTAAAAATATTGTATCAGCAGCAAAAGGACCTTCAATTTTGATATTTTTCTTTTTTAAGAATTTAATAGCAGGAATAATTGTTTTTATTTCTTCACTAGATTTATAATTGCTTTCACAATGAGGGTTTAAACCAGTTACTGCAATTTTGGGTCTTTTTTTAAACTCTTTTTTATAAAATTCATTAATCAATTTTACCTGATTAATTATTTTTTTTTTAGTAATCATTTTAGGAACAAGTTTTAAAGGCAAGTGTGTTGTTAAAGGACTAACGGAAAGTTTTTTATTATATATAATCATAGCAACTTTATTTCTTCTTTTAGTCTTAGAAGCCAAATATTCAGTCATTCCTAAATATTTTTCCTTTAAAAAATTTTTTTTAGAAATAGGCCCATTTATTAAACCTAAAAAATTATTTTTTTTAAGCAACATTAAGGCTATAGAAAAAGATTTTGTTAAATATTTGTTTGATTTATCTGTAATTTTTTCAAATGCATTTTTAAACTCGTAGGTAACATTTATGATATTTATCTTTTTATTATTAATTTCTTTAAAATTAATATTTTTTTCATTTATAAAATTTACTTTATAGTTAAAACCCAATTGTCTCATCTGCTTAAAAAATAGATCTTTTGAGACAATCAAAACAATAGGATTATTAATGATCTTTTTTTTTAAAGTTTTAAAAAAAATTTCTAAAAAAATACTATTAGGCTCACCTGCAACAATCAAGATTGGTTTAATTTTCATAAATAAAACTTTTTTTTTCAATTTTTTTAAAATAAATACTTGAGTATTGATTAAGTTGTCTATTTGTTTCTTTAATCACAATATTATTGTATTGTTCATCCAAGTTGTTTTCTCTCTCTTCTATTTTTATATCATCAATATTTAATAGCAAAAAACCAGTAGCAATCTTAATTGGCTTGGTAAACTCACCTACCTTTAAAGTAGATATTTGTTTATAAATTTTTTCAGTGACATCATTTTTTCTGACCCACCCAATTTCACCACCAAACTTTCCTGAATCTGGCACACTATAAATAGTTGCTGCAGAACTAAAATCCTTATTTTCAATTATTTCTAAAATTTTTTGATAAACATTGTTATATTCATCGTTATTTTTTGCTGTAAATACAATCTCTGAAAGTAAAAATAATTTCTCTGTTTTAGCAATTGAAGATTCTAGTTCTAAATTTTTTTTTATTTTATCTTTATTAATATTGATTTGATTCTTGTATTTTTGATATATCAATGAATTCCAATTAGATTCGATAGCTAATTTTTTAAGAACATCTTTTAGATCTAAATCATATTTTGTTAAATAGATCTTAAATTCCTTCTCAGAGTTAATGTTTAGTCTTGTATAAAGACTTTCTGCTAGTTTAATTAATTCTGGTGATTGATAATCTACGTCATAATATTTAGATACCTCTTTTTCTTTAATAATTTCTCGTATTAAAGACTGTTTTGCAATTTTTTTAATCTCATCTTCTGATAAATCTAATATTTTTGGATTTAGAGCGGATAAATAGTTTTTTTCTTTAGCAATATCGTGATTACTAATAATTTCATTATTTACTTTAACTATTATTTTATAGTTATCAATTGAGTATGAAATGTGAGGACACAAAATTATAAATAAATATATTAATGTTAATATTTTAAACATTATTTTGAAATCTTAGGTGATCCCACATTAGCAAAAGGAACTATAGTCAACGAAAAGAAAAATTCTTCTGTAGGTTTTAGATCTCTATCAGAGTAGTAGTCTTTATTGTACTCAATTGCAGCAACCAAACAGTCATTTTCATACTGATAAACTAAATTATAAAATTCTTTTAGATCTGTTTTTCTATTTGTTCTTTCTCTAAATAGTAATTTATTTCTACTGTTAAAGGCATAACTTGTTTCGTTTGATAAATAACTTTTACTCCCGATTTCATTATTTTCTTCTAAGAATTCAAATGTGGTAATAAAATTGTTAATAGAGATAGTTGATTTTGCCATATTATAATTTGAAGCCTTTAAATTATTATCTAATGAGAAGTCATAATCAAAATCTATATAATTATTGGGTGTGAATTGTATCCCACCAATTAAATCAGAAGATTTTGTATTCATTTTTGATTTTGTAGGTAGCCTCTCTTCATTAATGTCTCTATAAATCTGAGCCAAACTCACGTTAAAAATTTTATCACCATTTTTTTTATCAAGAGTATATTCGGTACCTACAGTTAATGATTGACCACCTTCCAAAGAGTCAATTAAACTAAGTCTATTTTTAGAAAAAACGTTTATGATATCTATTCTTCTGTCTTTATCGATTAAATTTTCAGATCTAATGGGACTTAATCGTAAAGATAATTTTGGTTTAAACTCACTGTTATAATTTGTAGATATTTTTTTTAATGGATAAGTTGAGTTTAAAATAAGAGAAGTATAGATATTAGAACTTAGATCATCTTTATAATTAGATGAATTTTTAGAATTAAAATTTGAATTTTTAAAAAGTAAATTAAAATCATTTATAAAGCCAGATTTAGTAAAAAATGGTTTAGATAAAAAATCTATATCATTCATAAGTGATGTTTCTGAAATATTAGTAGCATGTTTTTTTTGATAGCCATTAGTTTGATAGTTAAAACTCCCATATTCATTAAAAATTGTATCTAAAGTTTTCGAAATTGAAAAATTTGGATACACGTATTGAAATTTGTCACTATCTCTCTCTATAGTTAGATCCTCATAAACTTGAAATTCAATAGACACATCCAGGTCTTCTTTAGCAGCATTAAAGTTTAAAAATGAATTAAGTGAAGACATACTAAAATCTTGAGATGCTTCTATACTGTCAGTTTTTAAATATGTATCGCTAGTTGTCTTCTGTAAATTAATCTCTAGATTTGAGCTATCAAATCCATTTAAGTTTAGGTCTATATTAGAATTAGAAAAAAAATGAGATTTTTTATATGAATCATCCATTTTTTTTAAACTAAAATCTATATTATTTTCATAATCTTTTTCTACTTGTCTGAATTCAACTTGAGTTAGCAAATCTTTATTCGAGTAAAACCGAGGAGAAAATGTTAGATCTTTATTTCCAGAAATAAGTTTATAATAAGGTAATTTTAAAGAGTTTCCGCCAGAATTTGAGCTTACTATTGTGGGCATTAAAAAACCTGATTGTCTTTTAACTGTAGGATCAGGATGAAAAAATTTAGGAAAATAAAAAACAGGATTATCATAAAGTTGTAATACAGCATCTTTATAGTTAATAGTTTTTTTAATCTTGTCGTGTCTAATTTCTGAGGATTTAAGACTCCACGGCGGACATGTATCGTTAAGTTTGCAGGAAGTAAAAATTCCATTTTTAACAATAGTTTCATTTTTATTTAACGTAACTGCACTACCTTTTAGTCTAGGATCATTGTTAGTATTCCCAAAAGTATCTTTTGCAAATTTTACCTCAATATCTTTTGCTAAAAGTATTTTACTATCTAAATTAATCATTGATTTTTTAAAAAAATAATAATTCTTATCTTGATCTATCATCTCAACATTGTCACCTTGAAATACTTTATCAGCTTCTAAGTATTTAAAATTTGTAGTAACAATCTTATTATTATATCTATCACTCAATGTGCTTTTAAATTTTGATTGTATAATTTTATCTTTTTTAAAATATTCTAAATTTTCAGTATAAAGAGTATAATTATTAGTTAAGTGAGCTGTGACTTTCCCTTTTGAAAAAATTTTTTCAGTAAGCTTATTATAAGTAGCTTCTTCACTTAAAATTCTAATATCTCTCTCATTATCAATAAGTATAACGTTGCCTTTAAGAAGTAATTCTAAGGTAACTTTATTATAAAATGATTCATTTGCAGTAATTTCAATTTTGTTATTTGCTGTAATTTTAACACCATTCTTAGCCGTAATAGTGTTGCCTTCATCTTTTATTTCTAAATATTCACTTTCAAAAATAAATTCATTTGAATTGACTTGATTGCTGTAACTCAAAACAAAAATGAGTAATAAAAAAAAACTTATTATTTTATTTTTCATTTAATCTTACCATTCCTATAAGAGATACGATTGAAAGAAGAAGTATTGGAAGCCAAATTGAAAGTATAATAGGAATTTGTTCATTTTTTCCCAATGCCCCAAAGAAAAAATTCATATAGTAAATAATAACTGACATTAAAATTCCTCCAATAGCATAAAATATTCTTGGTTTTTGGTGCTTAATATTTAACATTATTATACTAGAAAAAATGGTCATAATTACTAAAAAGAAAGGGTAAGAAAATATTCTTTTAATATGCATATCAATCTCAGTGATTGAATAATTGATACTTTTATAATCATCCCTTAGTTTTATTAATTCATAAATATTTAGAGCAGATAAATCAGAAAATAGGCTATTAATTTTGATATAATCAAAGTTTGTAACTAAAGAATGATTTTGTATAATTTTTCTACCTCCAAGCAGATCTGTAACTATTGCCTCACCCATTAACCATTCATTATTTGAAATATCTGCTTTTTTTGTAAAAATAAATCTATCTAATTTAAAGTTTTCATTAAATACAAGTATATCTACATTGTACAGTTTGTTGGTAGCAACCTTTTCTGCATTAATAAAGTAAACTTCTGATCCATTGTCATCTTTAATCCATAATCCGTTTTCAGTAACTGTAGCAAGGTATTTATTGTCATTGGTGTATTCGTTTTTTAAATCAAGATATTTGAATTTTAAAAAAGCAGAAACGTTATAAAAAAAGGAAATAACAACAATCCCAGCCAAAAAAGAAGTTATAGCAATAATATTTAAAATTTTACTATTACTCAATCCAAAACTTTTAAAAGCAATTAATTCATTGGATTCTAGAATTTTGATGAAAAAAAACTGCACACTAATTAAAAAAATAAATGGAAATATTAGATACAGAACAGATAATGAGTTCATTAAAACCAATACTAATGGTAAATAAAAATTAACATCTATTTTAGAGAAAAAAGATAATTCCCCAAAAATACCCATAGTAACAATCAAAGTTAAAAAAATTAAAGAAGTTTTAAATACTATTAGTAAAAAATTTTTTATAATATATTTTTGATAGATCTTTAAAAGCATTTTTAGTTAAATTTAGTTTTTACGTGAATATATTGATAAATTAAGAAATAAGAAAAAATTGGAAATAACAAAAATAATAAATTGTTTGAATAGTTGCTACCTGTAAAATTTATTAACAGTTTTGGAATTATTAGAAACAACACACCAATTATGAATATCACAGTTTTAAAAGTAGAATAATAGGACGCATTTTTTGATTTTAAAACTAATAGTGAAGATGTTAAGCCCATCAATAAAATAAAGAAAGGCAAATATACTCTTTTAAATAACTCTTGAATTAAACTTTCTAAAAAACTTTTTTCACAATTAATATTTTTCATCATTAATTTATTATCAAATTCAGTATTAATTTTTTTAAGATTATCTAATAAGTATTTTGTACATTGTAAAATTTGTAGAGTATCTATCTCTTGTATTTTAGCTGTCTTAGTTGTTTTGGATGAATACTTACTTAGGTCGAACTGAGTCTCTTCAAAATTAAAAATTGTTATTTCTTTTTTGATATTTGTTTGAATAATCTGACCATTATTAAGCAACAACACTTTTTTACTATCATTTGAAAATATTTTTCCTGTTTGGGCAATAATTGTTTGAATATTATTACCATTAGTAATATCTTTTAAAATTATATTTTCATAATCTCCATCTTTATTTTTTGAATCTATAAAAATTGTTAAATTTTCAACAGTATCTATAAATTTTTTTGGTTTAATTAAATTAGGAAAAAAATCTAATGTAGAAGATCTAATAAAAGATCTAGACTTATTATTAGTATAAGGAACTATAATCAAAGACAGTAAGAGCTGTAAAATTAAAAAAATAAAAGAGAATTGAATTATTTTATTTATAAATTCTTTTTTAGTAATACCGTGAGTCCAATATACTAGTAGTTGATTTTTTTCTTCATAAAGATTGATTATATAAAAAACTGATAAGAAAAATATAAAAGGCAATAATTGAGAAAATATTTTTGGTAAAGACATGAGTGTGTAGTTAAAATACACTCCAAAACTATGGCCATCCTCTGTAACTATATCTAAGTAATTTACTGCCTGTATGACCCAAACAATTAGCGTTAGCGCTAAGCTAAAAATTAGAAAAAAAGTTAAAATTTCGTTCGATAATTTTTTAAATATGATTTTTTTCATTGAAATTACTAATTTTTATCCCTATATAGCATCGAACACGCATTGAGTGTATTTAAAAATTATGACCATTCAAATTAACTATAAAAGCAGCAGTTTAAAAAAATCTTTAGCTAATCTTGTCTTATTTGCTGATGATAAATTCAATATTAGCAATTTAAAAAAATATATTTCAAATTCAGAGTTTTCTTATTTAAATGACCTACTAAAAACAAACGATTTGAAAAAAAACTTATTAGTTTTTGACACAAGCTCTAAAAAAAAAATAATTTTAATATCTATCAAAAAAAATTTAGAAACTTCTGATATTGAAAATTTAGGCGCAGATTTTTATTCTTATATTAATCACAGTAAGAAAGTTGAGTTTGTCATAAATACCGATAGTATAAAAAGTAATACAGAAGATTTTATAGGCTTTTTTTTACATGGTTTGAAATTAAAATCATATGAATTTAATATTTACAAATCAAAAATAGAAAAAAAAATGTTTTCAATAAATATGATTGGAAATAAAAAAAAAGCAACAATTCAAAGTGAATTAAGATTCAAAGCTATAGAAGAAGGAACTTTTTTTGCAAGAGACCTTGTCTCTGAACCACCCAATGTTCTTAATCCAAAAGAGTACACAAACAGACTTTTAAAATTAAGAAAGTTAGGAATTAAAGTTACAGTTTATAATGAATCTCAAATGAAAAAGTTAGGAATGCACTCTTTGTTAGGAGTGGGAAGGGGAAGTGTAAATGAATCGTATCTTGTAACGCTTGAGTGGAATGGAAATAAAAAAGATAAAAAAGCTCCATTATCTTTTGTGGGTAAGGGTGTTTGTTTTGATACAGGTGGTATTTCCTTGAAACCAGCAAAATTTATGGAAGAAATGAAATATGACATGGCTGGTTCGGCTGTAGTTGCAGGATTAATACAAGCATTAGCTACAAGAAAAGCAAAAGTAAATGCAGTTGGTGTAGTTGGTTTGGTTGAAAATATGCCAGGTGGCAATGCTCAAAGACCGGGAGATATAGTTAAAGCCTATAACGGTAAAACTATTGAAGTTTTAAATACAGATGCAGAAGGTAGATTGGTATTAGCAGATGCTTTAAGTTTTACAGAAGCTAAATTTAAACCAAGATTTATGATAGACCTTGCAACTTTGACTGGTGCAATAATAATGGCACTAGGAGAAGAATATGCTGGTTTATTTTCTAATAATGACGACCTATCAAATAAAATTTTTAAAGTAGGTGAACAAGTAAAAGAAAAAGTTTGGAGACTTCCGTTACACAATAATTATGATAAGTTGATAAATTCAAATATAGCAGATATGCAAAATATAAACTACTCAGGTGGAGCAGGATCAATTACTGCTGCACAATTTTTGCAAAGATTTGTAACAAGCAAAACACCATGGGCACATTTAGATATAGCAGGAATGGCCTTTTCTAAAAAAGCTTCAAATTTAAATCCAGGTGGAGCTACAGGTTTTGGAGTCAGATTATTAAATCAACTAATAGAGGAGCATTATGAGTAATTTAGAACAAACGTTATCAATTATCAAACCAGATGCAGTCGAAAGAAATTTAGACAATGAAATTAAAGAAATGTTTAAAAACAAAGGATTCAATATTGTAAAAGATAAAAAAATCAAAATAGCAAAATCTGAAGCAGAACAATTTTATAAGGTTCACGAAACCAAACCATTTTATAACGATTTATGTGCATATTTAGCATCAGGCCCAATTGTTGTAATGGTACTTGAGAAAGAAAATGCAGTACTTGGAAATAGGGAATTGATGGGTGCGACCAAACCTGAAGATGCTGCAGAGGGCACTATAAGGAAAAAATACGGAATCTCTATTGATAAAAATTCTGTTCATGGCTCTGATAGTGTCCAAAATGCTAAAATAGAAATTGATTTTTTTTTTAAAGATTAATTAAAAATTTTCATAATAGCAGCAGGGTATAATCTATGCTCTTGCTTAAGTACCTTTCTTGCTAAAGACAACTCATTATCTTTACTGGCTATCTTAACTTTTTTTTGCATTATTATCTTACCGGCATCAATTTTTTCTGTCACATAATGAACTGTACAGCCTGCAAATTTATCTTTATTTGTGATAGCTCGACGATGTGTGTTTAAACCTTTATATTTTGGAAGAAGTGAGGGATGGATATTAATTATTCTTCCATCAAATTTTTTTATAAAATTCTTAGATAAAATTTTCATAAAACCAGCCAAACAAATTAAATTTATATTTTCTTTTTTTAATAAAAACAAAATTTTATTTTCAGTATATTTAATATTTTTAAAATTGAATATTTTCTTTTTAATATCTATTTGATTGGCATATTTTAAGCCTTTGGCTTTGTTAGTATCAGAAATAACTAAATTAATTGAAATAGGTGTCTTTTTTAATTTTGAAAATTTAATTAGATTTTTAAAGTTACTACCAGTTCCAGAAATAAAAATAGCAGTTTTTAATTTATTAAGACCAGTCAATTTTTCCATTAAGTTTAACTTTATTTTTTCCTGAAATTATTTTTCCAATAACATATGGTTTAAATTCTTTAGTAAAAAACTTTGTAATTTTATTTAAATTTTTAGGGTTCACAATAAGACAAAAACCAACACCACAATTAAATGTTTTTAACATTTCGACATCATCTATATTTTTTTGTTTTAACCATTTAAATATTTTTTTAGTTTTAATCTTATTTAAATCAATATTTGCAACTATGCCATTTGGAATCACTCTTTTAATATTATCAGCAAGTCCACCACCAGTGATGTTGGCACATCCATTTATAAGATTTTTATTAATCAAATTTAAAACTTCTTCCACATAAATTTTTGTAGGTCGCAATAATTCTTTTTTTAAAAATTGATTATTTTTTATATTAATTTTTTCTTTTTTAAGAACATATCTTACTAAAGAGTATCCATTAGAATGTATACCACTAGAAGGTACGGCCAACACCAAATCATTTTTTTTAATATCTTTTTTATTTAAAATTTTTTTTTGATCAACTAGTCCAACAGCAAAACCAGCTATATCAAATTTCCCTTTTTCATATGTTCCTGGCATCTCTGCGGTTTCTCCACCAACTAATTCACAGTTAGAAATTTTACACCCTTTAACTATCCCCCTGATTATCGGTTTTAATTTTTTAAAATCAATTTTATTAATTGATATATAATCTAGGAATAATAATGGTTTTGCGCCCTGTACAATCAGATCATTTACACTCATTGCAACCAAGTCAATTCCAATAGTGTCATATTTGTTTAGAGTATTTGCTATCTCTACTTTAGTCCCAACACCATCTGTACAAGCTACAATTTTTGGTTTTTTTAAATTATTTGGGATGTCTGTGATAGAGCCAAAACCACCAATATTGCCGGACTTCTTTTTGCCTTTATTATTTGATGAAATAGAAGATATAAACTTAACAAAATTGTCTGCAGCATTTATGTTCACACCGCTTTTTTCGTAGGTAAATTTTTCTTTTTTCATTACTATTAAATATGCAAATTATTGACAAATTATTAAGATTACAAAAAGTATATATATTTTTTATTTCATTCGTTCTATTTATAATAATTTTTTCCACAGCTTATTTGCGTGCAGACACTTTTAAAGTATCTAATATTGAAATTTCATCTCCATTTGACCTAAATTTTAACAAAAACAGAGTAATAGATAAAGGATTTCAAAAATCTTTTTCAAATTTATTGGCTATGATTACAACCTCAGGTGATAAGAATAAAATAAAAAATACACCAATTAAAGAAATTAAAACCATGATTGATTCTTTTACAATCAGTTCGGAGAAGTTCATCAATAATGAATATTTTGCAACATTGGAAACTACTTTTAATAAAAAAAATATTTTAAATTTTTTAGAAAGAAAAAATATATTTCCATCAATGCCAATAAAGAACAACGTTTTGTTGTTACCAATATTAGTGGATATAGAAAAAGATAGTATTTATTTATTTAATGATAATATTTTTTATAAGAAGTGGAATAACGAAAATAAAAATTATCAATTATTAAATTATCTATTACCAACTGAAGATTTAGAAGATTTAAATAAAATTCAAGAAATATCTCGATCAATAGATAGTTATGATTTTTCAAACTTGATAGCAAAATATGATTTAGATGATTATATAATATTGATAATATATAAGAGTAGAGATGAAGTTAAAATACTGTCTAAAGTTAATTTAAATAACTCATTCAAAGTTTATAATCATAAATATTCAGAAATTAACTTAGATAATGATAAAGATTTTCAAAAAGTTTTAGAAAATTTAAAAATTACCTACGAAGATTATTGGAAAAAAAATAATGAAATTAATACATCTATCAAGCTCCCATTAACTATATCGATAGATAGTAAAGATCATAAAAAGATTATACAACTAGAAGAAACGTTCAGCTCTTCAGATTTGATATCAGATTTTTATATATTGCAATTTGATAATGAAACTATTCAATATCGGGTAATTTATAATGGCTCCCCTAAAAGCTTTCTTAAAAGAATGAATAAAAATAATTTTGATTTGGATGTAAAAAATAAAATTTGGATAATTAAATGAAAGATCTAAATCAACTATTACTAGATTTTAATTATAAACAAAATTTTAGAGATGATGATTTTTACGTAGGAAAAAGTAATTATTATGCTTTTGAATTAATAAATAAATGGCCAAAATGGGAAAAGAATTTTTTAAATATAAGCGGTGAGAAATATTCAGGAAAGACCCATCTAATCAATATTTTTTTGAAAAAATTTAAGGGACTTCGTGTGAAGACAAGTTCATTAGATAATGAAGATCTTAAAAAAATCAAACTTTATCAAAATATAGTTCTAGAAGACCTAGATCTAAATGTAGATGAAAAGCTTATTTACACTCTTATTAATTTAGTAGATCAAGACAATAAATTTTTAGTAATTACTTCGTGTATGCCAATAACTGAAATAAACTTTCGACTAGACGATCTTCGATCAAGAACTAAAAACTGTCTTTTAGCTAAAATTGAAAAACCTGATGATGAACTCATGTTTGCCCTAATATTAAAAAATTTATCTGATAGACAGATTACTTTAGACAAAAAATTGATTAATTTTATTATTAAAAGAATTGAGAGATCGTATGGCAAAATATTTGAATTCATATATAAAATTGACAAGATTAGTTTAATAAAAAAAAAATCAATAGACTTTAAAATTATTAATGAAGCACTAGAACAATAAATGAACAAGTATAGAACTCACAATTGTAATGAATTAACGCTAGATAATAGTCAGCAAGAAATTGTATTATCTGGTTGGATTAATAAAAAAAGAGACCATGGAAATCTTTTATTTATAGATTTAAGAGACAATTATGGAATGACTCAATGTATTATTGATAAAAGTAATGAGAACTTTAAGTCATTAGAAAAAATTCAATTAGAGAGCGTAATTAAAGTAAATGGAAAAGTTGTTAAAAGAAGTACTGACACGATTAATCTTGATCTCCAAACAGGTGAAATAGAGGTTAATATTAATTCATTTGAAGTGCTCGGTACATGTAAAGAACTTCCAATGCCTATATTTAGTGATCAAGAATATGCTGAAGAAATTAGACTTAAATACAGGTTTTTAGATTTAAGAAGAAAAAAAATTCATGATAATATTATATTAAGATCAAAAGTAATTTCATTTATCAGAAATGAAATGTTTAAATTAGAGTTTTTAGAATTTCAAACTCCAATATTGACGTCATCAAGTCCTGAAGGAGCTAGAGATTTTTTAGTGCCTAGCAGATTAAATCCTGGAAAATTTTATGCTCTGCCACAAGCACCTCAACAATTTAAACAATTAATAATGGTGTCTGGATTTGATAAATATTTTCAAATAGCCCCATGTTTTAGAGATGAAGATGCTAGAGCAGACAGAAGCCCAGGAGAGTTTTATCAGCTTGATATAGAAATGTCTTTTGTTGAACAAGAAGATATCTTTCAAGTAGTTGAAAAATTAATAGTAAATGTTTTCAAAAATTTTTCTTCTAAAAAACTAATGTATGAAAAATTTCCTAGAATACCTTATGAAAAATCTATGCTTAAATATGGATCAGACAAACCTGATTTAAGAAACCCGTTAATAATTTCAGATTTATCAGATATTTTTACTCGTGATGATGTTACATTTGAAATATTCAAAAAACTTGTAAAATCTGGTTCGAAAGTAAGATGTATAGTAACTAAAAATACAAAAGAAAAACCCAGAAGTTTCTTTGACAATATTGACAAATGGGCAAAAGAACAAGGTGCATCTGGGCTGGCATATTTTACAATTGAAAAAAATGAAAATATTTCTGCCAAAGGACCAGTTGGTAAATTTTTTTCGAAAGAGGCACTTGAAGAAATTATGAAAATTACAAGTGCTGAAATAGGTGATAGTATATTCTTTGCTTGTGGAAAAATAAATGATGTCGAAAAAATAACCTCTCAAGCTAGAGAAAAAATTGCTAAAGATTTAGATCTAATTGATGAAAATATTTTTGCATTTTGCTGGATTGTTGATTACCCAATGTTTGAAAAAAATGAAGTAACTAATAAAATTGAATTTAGTCACAACCCATTTTCAATGCCGCAAGGAAATATAAATGATTTAGATTTTTCTAATCCTCTTAATATTAAGGCCTATCAATATGATATAGTGTGTAATGGAATAGAGCTATCTTCTGGAGCGATTAGAAATCATATACCTGAATTAATGTATAAATTATTTTCAATTGCTGGTTATCAAAAAGAACAAGTTGATGAAAAATTTAGTGGGATGATCAACGCTTTAAGTTATGGAGCACCACCACATGGTGGTATAGCACCTGGAATAGATAGAATTGTAATGCTTTTAGCTAATGAAAAAAATATTAGAGAAGTTACAATGTTTCCAATGAATCAAAATGCCCAGGATTTAATGATGAACGCTCCTTCTAAAGTCAATGAAGAGCAACTCAAAGAACTTGGTTTAGCTCTTAAACTTAAGAAATAGTATTATTTTTTACCTTTTAAATTGATTTTAATTTCAGATAGATCAACAAGATTTTTTTTGTAATTATTTCTAACAAAGCCTTTACTAGTAATATCTCTTACAATTTTAAGTAATTGATTTTGATCTTCTGTATTCTCTTCCTCTGGCATGGATTTATCAGACCCACCAATAGCAGGAGTATGGGCCAGGTCTTCTCTGTTTTGATAGGAAATAGCAAGCTCTCTAAAGATATAGTCTAATATGGATGAGGCACTCATTATTCTATCATTACCGTGCACTTTTCCAGACGGTTCAAATTTAGTATCAACATAAGCACTAATGAATTCATCTAATGGAACACCATATTGAAGACCTAGTGATATTGCTATTGCAAAATTGTTCATCAAAGCTTTAACTAGCTCACCTTCTTTACTGGTATCAATAAAAATTTCACCAATTTTTCCATCTTCGTATTCACCAGTATGTAAATAAACTTTATGATCACCAATAGTAGCTTTTTGAATATAACCCTTTCTTCTGTCTGGCATACTAAATCTTTTACTAACACCATCATTAATTTTTTTGACAAACGCAGTGTTATTTTCTTTTGAAATAAGCTTAGGTTGACTTTGTTCAGTCAAAATATCTATTTTTTTATTTTCAATGGTTTTATTATTTGGATCTAAACTTTTTGTTTTTCTTGTATCAAGTTTAACATCTAAAACTTCAAACTTACCATCATCACGCTTTTCAAGATTTGCAAGCTCCGTCTCATTAATATCATCAAGATAATGATTAACTTTAAAGCTACATGTGTAATATGTTTCTACTAAATATTTTGCCATTTTTCCTCTAATTAAATTTTAATATGAATCGTGGGGTATTTAATTTATATACAAATCCATACTTTAGTCTAATTTAAATTATACAATTCAGAATTGAAGTTATGATAATATTATATGTTGACATTTTTTAAAAAAATTTTTGTTTGGTGGGATCAAGAAACTCTTGGCACTAAATTAATCACAATTTTTTCAGGAAAATATATTGGAAATGATGCACTTGGAAACAAATATTACGAAAGTAAGAAGGGAAAAAGGTGGGTTATTTATAGTGGAGAGGTTGATGCTTCAAACATACCAAATGAGTGGTACTCATGGATTCATTTTACAAACAACAAGATAGAAAACAATCATGATTTAAAAAAATATGATTGGCAAAAACCTCATAAATCTAATCAGACTGGCACTGAGAATGCTTATCACCCTAATAGAAATAATGAACAAATCAAAAAAAAATATACTAGTTGGAAAAATTAAATATTTAATAGTTTTAATTCATATTTTTTTAGCAATAACAATCTCAACAATATTTGCTTTAGAGAGTAAAGAGGGTACTTTTGTGGAAATAAAAATTTTAGATAAAGTAAGTTCTAAAAGTATTCTTTTAAAACTGAAAATAGGTAAAGAAAAAACATACAAGAATTTATTAATCAAAAGCTTGAAATGCAAAAACTCAGAGTTTGATGATAATCCAGAAATAACTGCTTACATTCAAGTTCAAGATTTAAGCAGTAAAAACAAAGATGAAGTTTTTGTATTTAATGGTTGGACTTTTTCTTCAAGTCCTACAATAAACCCTTTTGATCATCCTGTTTATAATATTTGGCTTACTAAATGTTACTAAATAACTTTTTCATTATCTAACCACCCAACGTTAAAATCTGACTCAATAAATTTTTTATGACTAAGTAATATTTTATGGAGCGGGATTGTTGTTGTGATACCTTCAATTACAAATTCATCTAAGGATCTGTTCATTCTTTGAATTGCTTCGGTTCTATTTCTGCCTTGAGTAATCACCTTACAAATCAGACTGTCATAATAAGGTGTAACTTTACAACCTTGAAATATTGCTCCATCAACTCTTGTTCTAAAGCCAGATGGTTGATGGCACATACCTATAGTTCCAGGAGAAGGTTGAAAATTCTTACTAGCATCTTCAGCATTAATTCTACACTCAATAGCATGACCCCTTGGGCTAATGTCACTCTGTTTTAAGGCTGTTTCACCAGTGTACGCTATCCAAATTTGTTCTTTAATTATGTCAATACCAGTAACCATTTCTGTAACTGGATGCTCAACTTGAACTCGAGTATTCATTTCTAAAAAATAAAACTTTCCATCTTCATAAATAAATTCAACAGTTCCGGCCCCTTCATAACCAATTTTGCTAACCATGTTTACTGTTCTTTCAAAAAGATCTTTTCTAATCTCATCGGTTAAAACTGGGCTAGGTGTTTCTTCTATTAATTTTTGGTGTCTCCTTTGCACAGAACAATCCCTTTCATGCAAATGAACAGTTCTGTTTTTTCCAGATAACACTTGAACCTCAATATGTCTTGGATTTTGAAAAAATTTTTCAATATAAACCTCATCATTACCAAAATATTTTTGTGCCTCAGATTTAGCTGTTAAGAATAATGTTTCAAATTCCTCTTCTTTATGGACAATTTTCATTCCTTTTCCACCACCACCACCAGAAGCTTTAATTAAAACTGGAAATCCAATTTTTTTACAAAGTTCTTTAGCTGATTTAATATCTTTTACACCACCCTCTGAACCCTCAATGATAGGCAAACCATACTCTTTGGCAATTTTCTTAGCTTGAATTTTATCACCCATCATTGCTATAAGTTTTGAAGAAGCACCAATAAATTTAATATTATTTTCTTCTAAAACTTTAGCAAAATTTGCATTTTCAGATAAAAAACCATATCCAGGGTGAACTGCTTCTGCTTTTGTAAGTTCAATTGCAGACATTAATGCTGGGACATTTAAATAGCTATTTGCTGGTTGATGAGAGCCAATGCAAACACTTTCATCGGCAAGTCTAACATGCATACTGTCTCTATCAACATCTGAGTGAACAGCAACAGTTCCTATTCCCCATTCTTTACATGCACGAATAACTCTAACTGCGATTTCACCACGGTTTGCAATTAGAATTTTTTTAAACATTATTCAACAATGATAATAGTTTGACCATACTCAACAGGTTGGCCATCTTCTACACAAATTTCTTTTATAATTCCATCAACTGTAGAAGGAACATGATTCATAGTTTTCATAGCTTCAACTATCATAACCGTTTCACCTTTTTTAATTTTTTTACCAATCTCAGCAAATTTTTTGGCTTTAGGTTCTGCTGCGTGATAAGCCGTACCTATAATAGGTGACTTAACTTCAGTCCCAGATATGATTTTAGACTTAGCTTCACCAGACATTGGGATTGAAGCAGCAACACTTAAGACTTGATTTGAGTTAGTTGGGTTTGATTTTGATACTCTGATCTTAGTGTCTTTGTCTGCGTACTCAATTTCAGTTAAATTGAACTCATTTAAGTAGTCAGTTAATTCTTTGATAATATTTTTATTTATTTTCATTTTTTAATATGTTTTGCATTGAAATTATGGCTAAAATATAACCATTATCACCTAAACCAAATATTCCACCAGTAGCAATATCACTGATTAAAGATTTATGTCTAAAGGCTTCTCTTTTATATATATTTGATATGTGAATTTCAATAATTGGTTTTTTATAAATATCTAAAGCATCTCTAATAGCAACAGATGTATGAGTAAAGCCAGCAGCATTAATAATTATACCATCAAATTTACTTTTAGCTTCTTGTATAGTCGTAACTATTTCACCTTCTATATTTGATTGAGAAAAATCTAAATTAATATTCAGCTCTTTAGCTTTACTTAAACAATCCTCTCTTAGTTGATCAAAGGTTATAGACCCATATTGTGATTGTTCTCTTTGACCTAATAGATTAAGGTTAGGACCATTAATAATTATAATATTATTACTCATTCATTTCTTATACATTATGAAAAAAATAAAAAAAATAAAAATTAGGATAAATGGCAAATTTTCAATGATAAATGAAAATTTAAGTCTCTCAGTTTTTCTTAAACAACTAAAAATTCCTCTTAAAAAAGTAGCAATTGAATTAAATCAAGAAATAATAGATAAAAATAAAACGAACGAAATTAAACTAAAAAAAAATGACCAAATCGAAGTGGTTCATTTTATTGGAGGTGGATAGAAATGAAAAAAGACAAATTATCAGTAGCTAAAAAAAAATTTAATTCCAGATTGATTGTGGGTACTGGAAAATATAAAAGTATGAATGAATGTGCGCAGGCTATAAAATTATCTGGTGCAGAAATAGTCACAGTAGCAGTTAGACGTGTTAATATTTCAGATAAAAAAAAACCATTATTAATGGATTATATAGATCCAAAGAAAATTACATATCTTCCAAATACAGCTGGATGTTTTAATTCTGAAGAAGCCCTTAGAACATTAAGACTAGCCAGGGAAATAGGTGGTTGGAAATTAGTAAAGCTAGAAGTATTAGGAGATAAAAAAAACCTATTTCCTGACATGATTGAAACCTTAAAATCCACAGAAGTTTTGACTAAAGAAGGATTTAAAGTGATGGTATATTGCAATGATGATCCGTTGATGGCAAAAAGATTAGAAAACGTTGGAGCATGTGCGATCATGCCTTTAGCAGCTCCTATAGGTTCAGGGCTTGGAATACAGAACACTACAAATATTAAGATTATAAGAAGTCAGACAAAACTACCTTTAATAATTGATGCTGGCCTAGGACAGGCTTCAGATGCAGCCATTGCAATGGAGTTAGGTTGTGACGGAGTATTAGCTAATACAGCAATTGCTAAAGCCAAGAAACCATTTCAAATGGCCTTAGCATTTAAAAATGGAGTTATTGCTGGAAGACAATCATTTTTAGCAGGACGTATAGAAAAATCTATATATGGAAGTGCGTCCTCACCGACAACAGGAATTATTTAGATAACTGCTGGCTTTCTAAAAGGTTTTTTTTTAAAAAAAGTTTTCTTTTTAAATGATTTTTTTTTTATAGGAATATCAAGAGGTTTAGTGTCTTTTTTTTGCTCCTCTAAGTTTCGTAATTTTTCTATATATTCAATAGTTTCTATAGTTTTTTTTGTATTGTTTTGTAGGTCAATTATATATTCGGGAATAATAAGTGAGTTGTCAGCTATGATATCAATTTTTATCTTATTTTTATCCTCAAAATATTTTAAATCTTCTATAAAATTTTCTTTCATGAAGTCTGAAATTTTCTCACAAATTTTTAATTCAACATACTTTGCTTTTGATAGGACAGCTTTAACCTCTACTAATTTTAATATTTTCATAGCAAAAGACTCATCTGTAAGAGTAACTTTCCATTTTACAGCACTTTCACGTAATCTTTGTCTAGACATCTCTAATAATCCAAATGTACTAATCCTCCCTATTTGAATTCTTGCTCTATCTGTCCTGCATTTTTCTTTGAGTTTCCTTTCAACTAATCTTCTGTTACCAAAGCTTAACATATCAATAAAATCTATAATTATTAAACCAGATAAATCTCTAATTTTTATCTGTCTTGATATTTCTTCTGCCGCCTCTAGGTTGGTATCTAAAGCAGTGCTTTCAACATTCTTTTGTTTTATTGAGCTTCCAGAATTTATATCAATAGAAACTAATGCCTCGGTGGGATTAATTACTAAATAACCACCAGATTTTAATTTTATCTCAGAGTCATAAATTTGATTTAGCTTTTCTTCTATATTTTCGTTAAAAAATAATGGAACTTTCTCTCTATACTTTTTTATTTTCTTAACATGAGAAGGCATCATCGTTTTCATAAAATTTTGTGCTTTTTTATAACCCTCATTTCCCTCAATCACTATGCTGCTTGTGTCCTCATCATATAAGTCTCTCAAAGTTCTTTTTATAATATCACTTTCTTGGTGAATTAGTGATGGTGCTATTGAGTCTAAAGCTGTTTCTTTAATACCATTCCAAGTTTTTATTAATGCCTGAAGATCATGATCTATATCATTTTTTGTTTTATTTGATCCGGCAGTTCTTACGATAAGTCCCATTTCTTTTGGGATAGATATATCGTTTAAAATTGTTCTAATTTTTTTTCTTTCACCTGGATTAAAGATTTTACGAGAGATACCACCACCCTTTGGTGTGTTAGGCATCAACACTATATATTTTCCTGCTATAGAAATAAAAGTACTTAGTGCGGCTCCTTTTTGTCCTCTTTCATCTTTCAATACTTGAATTAGGATTACTTGATTAGGTTTTATGACTTCTTGAATTTTATACCTTTTTGATCTGAATCTTGGTTCAGACTTTTTTGAATTAACTATCTGGATCTCTTCTGGAGGGTTTTCGCTTATAATTATTTCGTTGTTTGATTGAGCCTCAGACACTGTAATATCAATTTCAGATTCTGCTTTAATATTAACAGGATCGTTAATATCTAAATTTCCGTCAGTAATATTTTTTTCTTCTTCTTTTTCGCTTTTTTGTTGTAGTTCTTCCCTATCTTTTTCTTCCTCCTCTTTTATTTTAGCAAGATCACTTTGTGGAATTTGATAATAGTCTGACTGAATATCGTTAAAAGATAAAAAACCATGTCTATCTCTTCCAAAATCTATAAAAGCAGCCTGAAGTGACGGCTCAACTCTACTAACTTTCCCTAAATAGATGTTGTTCTTGATAAGGTTATTTTTTAAGCCTTCGTATTCGTAATCTTCAATATTGTCACCATTTTTAAGAACGACTCTTGTTTCATTTGGATGCGAAGCATCAATGTATAAAATTTTTTCCATATATTTTTGATTAATTGTTTCATTTTGTATTTAAATAATTTTAAATTTTTTTAACATTCAAATGCCTTAACTTTAACAAATTCATATATATATTAAATTTAATGCAACAAATTATTAAAAATATACTTATACTAATTTTAAGTATTGGTCTATTAGGTATCTTTTCTTTACTAGCTATTCTATGGGCTTTTTCTAACAATTTACCAGATTATAAGTTTCTTAAGAATTATAAAGCACCAGTTTCAAGTAAAGTCTATTCTGGTGATGGAGAACTAGTAAATGATTTTTCAACTGAAAAAAGAATATTTGTTCCTTATAATACAATACCTATAAAAGTAATTAATTCTTTTTTATCTGCTGAAGATAAAAATTTTTTTTCACATCCTGGTGTAGATGCTAAAGGAGTTATAAGGGCTGTCATCAATAATATTTCAAATATAGCTTCATCAAAAAGATTGGAAGGGGCATCAACCATAACTCAACAGGTAGCAAAAAACTTTCTTTTAACAAATGAAGTAAGCTTTAATAGAAAAATTAAAGAAGCAATTTTAGCATTTAGGATAGAAAGAGTATTATCAAAAGAAAGAATTTTGGAACTATATTTGAATCAAATATATCTAGGAGAAGGAACTTATGGTATCGCTTCGGCAAGTTTAGAATATTTTGATAAACCAATTAGTGATTTAAACTATGATGAAGCAGCTTTACTAGCAGCACTACCCAAAGCACCAAGTAGATATAATCCATATAAAAATATTGAATTAGCGCAATTTAGAAGAGACTTAGTTTTAAAAAATTTATTAGATAACAATTATATAAATAAAAAAAATTATGATAAATTTGTTAGTAACAAAATTGTATTAAAAAAAATAAAAAAAATTTTTTCAGAAGATACAAAATATTATGTTGAGGGTATAAGAAAAGATGTAATTGACAAGCTTGGTTATGATAAGGTTTATAAGCAGGGATTAAATATAAATACACCGATTAACTTAAATTTACAAAAGATAGCAACTCAATCTTTAAGAGATGGCCTGGTTGCTTATGACAAAAGAAGAGGTTGGCGTGGGCCTATTCAAAAAAAAAAGGATGCAAGCACCTGGGCTAATGGATTAGAAAATTTAAGATTAGAAAAATCAATTAATTGGGATTTAGCAATAATAAAAAAAATTGATAAATTTAATGTAGAGATTGAGACTGAAAAAAAATCAAAAGGTATAATAAAATATGAAAATATTTCCTGGACTAAAAAAGAATTTAGTGAACTGTTTGATATTGGAGATGTTGTATATGTTGAAAATACAAGCAGTAATATATTTACTTTAAGACAATTACCTTTAGTTAATGGAGGAATTGTAGTAATGGACCCTTTTACTGGAAGGGTTTTAGCACTAAGTGGTGGTTTTAGTTTTAAGAAAAGTGAATTCAATAGAGCAACACAAGCAGCTCGACAGCCAGGTTCTGCTTTTAAACCTTTTATATATGCTTTAGCACTTGAAAATGGTTACACACCATCAACATTAATTCTAGATGCGCCATTGGTTTTAGAACAAGGTTATGATCTTAAAATGTGGAAACCAGAAAATTATGGGAAAAAATTTTATGGACCCTCTACGTTAAGAATGGGTTTAGAAAAATCTAGAAATTTGATGACTGTCAGAATAGCTCAAGACCTGGGGCTTACAAAGATAGTTAATTTTTCAAAACAGTTAGGGATTTATGATGATCCTAAAGAATTGCTCTCTATTTCATTAGGATCAGCTGAAACAACACTACTTAAGTTAACTTCTGCATATTCCTCTTTTGTTAATGGAGGAAAATTAATCAAACCAATAATAATAGATAGAATTCAAGATAGTGAAGGCAATACAATACTTAATAACGAAAAAAGAAAATGTATAAGTTGTGTTGAGCTATCTTTTTTAAGTGAACGCTTCCCAAAAATTGAAGATGATTTTCCTCAAATATTTTCTGCACAAACAGCGTATCAAATGACTTCTATATTAGAAGGTGTTGTTTTGAATGGGACGGGTAAAAAATTAAAAGATCTTAATTTAGTATTAGCTGGAAAAACTGGAACTACAAATGAAAATAATGATGCATGGTTTATTGGCTTTACTTCAAAACTTGCGATAGGCGTATATGTGGGGTCAGATAATCCCAAACCACTTGGAAAATATGAAACAGGATCAAAGACCGCATTACCAATTTTTAAAAGTTTTGTTAAAAATGCAGTAAATAAAGAAGAGGCAAGGCCCTTTAAAGTTGCTGAAAATATCATAATGATGGTTATTGACCCATTAACAGGAAAAAAAACAGAGACGCAAACTAATAAAACCATTATTGAAGCTTATAAAAGTACAGAAATAGAAAACTATTCAAACATAAATACTAATAATAGATTAAAAAATAATAATATATTAAAGTTCTACTAATGGAAAATGAATATTTAAATTATAAAACAGAAATAGAAAAGATTAATCGAAGAGTTAAGGAGTACCTTTGACAAAAATGATATTCAAGCCAAATTAAAAATAAATAATAAAAAAATTTTAGAAAATAATTTTTGGCAAGATAAATCTAATTCACAAAAAATTATTAAAGAAAAAAAACTTTATGAGGATTTAATAAACTCATATGATAATTCTGTTAAATCAGTAGTTGATCTAGATGAATTAAATAATTTAGCTGAAGAGGAGACAAATCAATCTATAATAGATGAAGTTTTAAATAGTTTAAAAGATTTAAAAAAATTAGCTAAAAAGAATGAAACGAAATGTTTCCTATCAAACGATAGTGATAGTTTAGACTGTTATATAGAAATTCATGCTGGTGCTGGAGGAACGGAAAGTCAAGATTGGGCTGAAATGTTAAGAAGAATGTATTTAAAATGGTCAGTTTTGAAAAATTTTAAATCTCAGTTAATAAGTGAACACAAAGGTGATGAAGCGGGAGTAAAATCAACTACAATAAAGATTGAAGGTGATTATGTTTTTGGATGGTTAAAATCTGAGTCAGGCATTCATAGATTGGTCAGAATTTCACCCTTTGACTCTGGAGCTAGAAGACACACAAGTTTTGCAAGTGTTTGGGTTTATCCAGTTGTTGATGAAAATATAGATATAGAGATTATAGAAAAAGATTTAAGAATTGACACGTATAGATCAAGTGGCGCTGGTGGGCAGCACGTAAACACAACGGATAGTGCAGTTAGGATTACGCACATGCCTTCAAAAATAGTTGTCCAATGTCAAAACGAAAGGTCTCAACATAAAAATAAAGAGACTTGTATGAATATGCTTAAAGCAAGATTGTATGACTATGAAATGAAGAAGAGAGATAAAAAAAATCAAAATATAGAGTCGTCAAAATCAGAAATTGGTTGGGGGCATCAAATAAGATCATATGTACTTCATCCCTATAGAATGGTTAAGGATAATAGAACTAATTTTGAAAGCTCTAGCCCCGACAAGGTATTAGATGGAGATATAGACGACTTTTTAGAAAGCTCCTTGTATAAAGTTAAATGATTAAAAAATTAATTAAAATCTTATCATTTACAGTTTTGTTGATCGTTTTAGTAATAACTTATCTGAGTCTAGTTGGGTTTAAAACTGAAAAATTTAATGAAAAAATTTCAAAAAAGGTTTCAAAAATTAACAAAAGAATAAAGTTAGATTTAAGAGGAGTTAAATTTTTATTAGATCCATATAATTTTACAGTAAACGTAATCACTAAAGAACCCACAATATTGCTAGAGGATAACAAACTCGAAATAAAAGAAATAAAAACAAATATATCTTTGAAATCATTAATTTCTAATGAATTTTCAGTAGATGATTTAGAACTTTCAACAAAACTAATTAAACTTGATGATTTAGTTTTATTGGCTAAATCTTTTAAAAATTCAACAGAGCTTTTTTTATTAGATAGAGTGATTAAAGATGGAGTTTTAAAAGCAGACATCAAGTTACAATTTGATGATGAGGGTAATATAAAAAAAGAATATGAAATCACAGGACTAATTAAAGATGTCAAATTAAATTTTTTAAACCAGATTAAAGCTGATAATTTTAGTCTTGAATTTAATATCCAAAAAAATAAATATAATTTAATGAATATCAAGGGTGTTGTTAATAAAATAAAATTATCATCTCCATTAATTAGAATTAATAAAAAAAAAAATCAATTTTCTGTAGAAGGTAAAATTCTAACAAACAAAAAAAAACTTAATAGAAATAAAATAGATATGATGAACGTAATTTTTTTAAAAAATACAAATATAGAAAATGTAATATTTAACTCTGAAAATGATATCTTCTTCAATATTAATAAAAGATTAAAAATTAAAGATCTAGAAATACAATCAAAAGTAAATATAGATAAATTAATTATTAAGAATGATTTTATGAATTTAAGATCATATCTTCCCAATATAGAAAAACTAGTTAATTTTGAAAATCATAAAATTATAATCAATTACAATAAAGATAAATTAGATATTAAAGGTGATGGTAAAATTTTAATTAAAGACAAGTTTGATCTAATTAATTATGAAGTAATAAAAAATGATAACAAATTTATATTTGATATAAAGACAAATTTTAAAAATAACAATTTATTAATAGATTTTTTAGACTATGAAAAAAAAGAAAACTTAGATTCCTCAATCACGATAAAAGGTAACTTTAAAAAAAATGATTCAATTAATTTTGATTTAATATCTTTAATTTCAAAAAATAATATAATTTCATTTAAAAATTTGAATTTAAATAAAGACTTTAAATTAACAAGCATCGATAGTTTCAAATTTAACTATCTAAATAATAAGAAAATTAGGAACCAATTATTTTTGAAAAAAAGTAATTTAAATTACAGTATCGTAGGTGAAAGCTTTGATGCTACTAAATTAATCAATCAAACAATGAATAGCGAAGATGAAAACTCAAGTTTATTTGATAATTTCAATTCTAAAATTAGTATAAAAATTAAGAAGACCTATATTGATAGGATCAATTTTATGGATGATCTTTCTGGAACATTAATCTTTAAAAATAACAAAATTGATTATTTGAACCTAAAGTCTTTTTTCCCTAATAATAAAAAGATTAGTCTTTTAATCAAAACAAATAACAAAAAAGAAAAAATTACAGAACTTTCTACAGATTATCCAAAACCTCTAATTAAAAGATATGATTTTATCAAAGGTTTTGAAGAAGGTTTTTTAGTTTATCAATCAGTCAAAAAAGATGGAATTACAAATGCATTATTAACTATTGAAAATTTTAAGGTTAAAGAGATTCCTGTATTTGCTAAACTTCTAAACCTGGCCTCTCTTCAAGGAATAGCTGATTTATTAACTGGAGAAGGTATAAGATTTTCTGATTTTGAAATGAAATTTACAAGTGATAAAAGGTTAACAACAATCGATGAAATGTATATAATTGGACCTTCGGTATCAATATTAATGAACGGTTATATAGAGTCTAAAAAAAAAATTAGCCTAAGGGGGACCTTGGTACCTGCTACTACCATCAATAGAACAATTGCTTCAATACCCTTGTTGGGAAATATTTTGGTAGGGACAAAAACTGGAGAAGGAGTTTTTGGAGTTAGTTTTAAGATTAAAGGAGTACCAAAAGAATTAAAAACTACTGTAAATCCAATCAAAACTTTAACACCCAGATTTATAACCAGAACTTTAGAAAAAATTAAAAAGAATTAAGATAACTCAACTTTTATATGTTTTTTTTTACCTAGTGAAAGCTTAATAAGGTTGCCATTAAATAAGTCTTTTGTAATTATTAATTTTTCATCACTAATTACATGATTATTTATTCTAATTCCGCTACCTTTAATTAGTCTTCTAATCTCACTTTTTGAATTTTCTAATTTTGACAAAACTACTAAATCTATAAGCGATACTTTATCTTTTAATTGTTTTTCACTTATTAAAATAGAAGGAAGATTCTCTCCCAAAGAATTATCATTGAAAGTTTGGTTAGCAGTTTGTTCACTTTTTTTAGCTTCTTGTTTCCCATGTAGCATAGTCGTTGCTTTGTTTGCTAATAGGATCTTTAAATCATTAATATTATTTTTTTTAATTTTTTCTATTTCATCAATATTCATATCAGTAAAAATTTTAATAAACTTTAACACATCTCTATCATCTATGTTTCTCCAAAACTGCCAATAGTCATATGCGGAAAGAAATTTTTTATCTAGCCAAACAGCACCATCTTCTGTTTTTCCCATTTTAGCTCCAGATGCCAGTGTTATCAAAGGAGTGGTTAAACCATAAACATGATTATTTGTGTATCTCTTTATCAAATCAACACCATTAACAATATTACCCCATTGATCCGAACCACCAATTTGTAACATGCAATTTTCTTTTTTATTTAATTCCAGAAAATCATAAGCTTGCAAAATCATATAATTAAACTCCATGTAGCTTAACGATTGCTCTCTTTCCAACCTAGTCTTTACACTATCAAAACTTAACATCTTATTGATTGTAAAATGTTTTCCAATATCTCTTAAAAAAGAGATATAATTTAAATCTTTAAGCCACGTATAGTTGTTTACAAATATTGGTTTAGTATTTGGGTCTTCATCATCTAGAAAATTTTTCAAAATTTTTTTGATATTATTAATATTTTTTTCTATTTCATCTTCAGATAAAATTATTCTTGTTTTATCTTTCCCTGAAGGGTCACCAATTCTGGTTGTACCACCACCTAACAACACAATTGGACGATGACCATGTTTCTGCAATAATCTCAAACACATAATTTGAAGTAAACTACCAACATGAAGACTTTCAGCCGTACAATCAAATCCGATGTAAGCATTAATTTTTTCCTTATCTAATAATTGAGATAAGTTTTCTTCTCCAGTACATTGATAGAAGAAGCCTCTTTCTTTAAATTCTGTTAAAAATTTATTCATAAATATGTTAACTACAATATACAATATTTATTAAAAAAAAATAAGAATGCAAAAAATATATACTTCACTAGGATTAATGAGTGGTACATCAATGGATGGTGTTGATGTATCGATTATAAAATCTGACGGAGAGAATAAGTATGAAACAATTTTTGACCAATATTTTGAATATAGTGAAGAAATATACGGAGAATTGACGAAAATAAGAGATAAAATTAATTCATTAAAAGATTTAAAAGAAAATTCAATTTTATTAAGTGCTCTGGAAAAAAAAATTACTCTATTTCATGTCAAAATAAGTAAGAAGGTTATTGAAGAGTACAATTCGAATATAGATCTTATAGGTTTTCATGGCCAAACCATATTTCACAGCGCAGATGAAAAAATTTCACGACAATTAGGAGATGCAAATCTACTATCTAGTCTTTTAAAAAAAAAAGTTATTTATAATTTTAGAAAAAATGACATGATTAACGGCGGACAGGGTGCACCATTGGCTCCTATTTTTCATCAATTATTAATAGAAAAAAACAAAATTAAATTACCTGCATGTATTTTAAATATTGGAGGAATAGCAAATATGACAATTGTCTCCTCTAAAGATCTAAAAGATTTGAAAAGTTATGATATTGGTCCCGGAAATTGTTTATTAGATGAGTGGATTAGAAAAAAAAGTAAAGAAAGATATGATAAAAATGGTGAGTTGGCTAAATCTGGAAAAACTAGTGAAATAATTTTAAACTTAGCCATTGATAATTTCGACAGCATTAAAAAGATCAATAATCTTTCCTTCGATATAAAAGACTTTAATTTAAATTTTGTACGCGACCTTTCATTGGTAGATGGTCTTTCAACGTTAACAGATTTTACGGCCTCTATAATCTATGAGTCAATTATTAGAGAAAATAGTTTTTTTAAAGATAAAAATTTAAACATACTTATTTGTGGTGGAGGTAGAAAAAATTTATCATTGGTTAATGCTATTAAAAAGAAATTACCTAAAGATATCAGTTTAAACTTAATAGATGACTATAAGGTTGATGGCGATTTTGTTGAATCACAAGCTTTTGCTTATTTAGCAATCAGATCATTTCTTAAAAAGCCAATTTCATTTCCAAAAACAACAAATGTATCAAAACCTTGTTTAGGTGGAGTATTAAGTAAAAATTATTAAAATAGTGCAGACTCTTTTTTAATGTATTTGTCTAAGTTTTTTATTAATTCATCTTCTGTTTTAGAAAAAAAATGATTAGCATCACTTATAGATTGAAAGTCTACTTTAATTCCTTTTTGAGCACTTAATCTTTTGTTTAATTCATTAATATGTTCCAAAGGTACAAGTTCATCTTTTTTTCCATAAATCATTAAACCTGATGTAGGGCAGGGTGATAAAAATGAAAAATCGTATACATTTGGTTGAGGTGAAATTGCTATAAATCTATTTATTTCAGGTCTTCTCATAAGTAGTTGCATCGCTATCAAAGAGCCAAAAGAAAACCCCGAAACCCAACATTGCGAATTATCAAAGTTTTCTCTTTCTAGCCAATCTAATGCTGCAGCAGCATCAGCTAATTCACCCTGACCATTATCAAATTCACCGTCACTTTTTCCAACGCCTCTAAAATTTACTCTACAGACTGAAAATTCATTTTCCATAAATGCATGAAATGTATCAACTACAACTTTATTATTCATTGTTCCACCATACTGAGGGTGGGGCTGTAATACTAATGCAATTGGTGATGTAATTTTATTGCTCTTATAATATTTAGCTTCCATTCTTCCAGCAGGGCCAGGTATAAAGATTTCTACAATTTTGTTATCCATAAATGTGATTGATTATTATTCTCAAAAAAAAATTACATTTATCACAACTAAGCGACAATATGTAATGTTTTTTACTTAATCTATACTTGACTAATTTAGTCAAGTTTGTATAAAAAGCCCCTACAATTAAGGGTAAATATGAAATTAACATCAAAAGGTAGGTATGCTGTTATGGCGTTAGCTGATTTAGCTAATTTCAATAGCGTTAATCCTGTATCTTTAAGAGATATATCTTTGAGACAGGGAATATCATTAGATTTTCTGGAACAAATATTTTCAAAACTAAAAAAACATAACATAGTGAAAAGTACCAGAGGTATCAATGGTGGGTACGCTTTAAATAAAGACCCTGTTCAAATTAAATTAGCAAACATACTCAATGCTGTAGATGAAGAGGTTAAAACTGTTCAATGCAAAAAAGAATCTAAAAAAGGATGTAATAGCAAAACATCAAAATGTATTACTCACAATTTGTGGGATGAGCTTGAAATGCATATCAATGATTTCTTTGAACAAAAAAATTTAAAAGACCTTATAAGCAACATATCAGAAAGTAGAAATTAAAATGAATGCTAGAGAAAAAGAAATAGAAAAATTAAAAGATTATAAATATGGCTTTTCAACTGATATTGAAAATACAAGAGCTCCCAAAGGATTAAATGAAGAGGTTGTTAAATTTATTTCAAATATTAAAAAAGAGCCTAAATGGATGCTTGATTGGAGGCTAAAAGCATTTGAAAGATTAAAACAATTAAAAGAACCAAATTGGCAAAAACCAAAATATCCTAAAATAGATTATCAGGATCTTTATTATTACTCAGCACCAAAAAGTATGGATGATAAGCCTAAAAGCTTAGATGAGTTGGATCCAAAGTTACTTGAAACATATAAAAAATTAGGAATACCATTACAAGAACAGGCAAGATTGAATGGTATAGCTGTAGATGCTGTATTTGATTCAGTTTCTGTTGCAACAACTTTTAAAGGTGAGTTAAATAAAAAAGGAATAATTTTTTGTTCAATGTCTGAGGCGATTCGAGAACACCCTGAACTTGTAAAAAAATATCTAGGATCAGTAATTCCATTATCAGATCATTATTTTGCGACATTAAACTCTGCAGTATTTACAGATGGTTCTTTTGTCTACATTCCAGAAGGTGTCAGATGTCCAATGGAGCTTTCAACGTATTTTAGGATTAATGCTACAGAGACAGGTCAATTTGAAAGAACATTAATTATTGCTGACAAAGGAAGTTATGTCAGTTACCTAGAAGGTTGTACGGCACCAATGAGAGATGAAAATCAATTGCATGCCGCTAATGTAGAATTAATTGCACTAGATGATGCCGAAATTAAATATTCAACAGTTCAAAATTGGTACCCTGGAGACAAAGATGGTGTAGGAGGTATTTATAATTTTGTTACTAAAAGAGGACTGTGTAAGGGAAAAAATTCAAAAATTTCATGGACACAAGTTGAGACAGGTTCAGCAATCACATGGAAGTATCCAAGTTGCATTTTGAAAGGAGATAATTCTGTTGGAGAATTTTATTCAATAGCCATAACTAACAATCACCAAAAAGCAGACACTGGTACAAAGATGATTCATCTTGGAAAAAATACAAAAAGTAAAATAATCTCTAAAGGTATATCTGCTGGCTTTGCCGATAATACATACAGAGGTTTAGTAGATATTGCTAGAAACGCAGATAATGCTAGAAATTTCACTCAATGTGACTCGCTATTAATGGGAAACAAGTGTGGTGCACACACAGTGCCCTATATAAAGAATAAAAACTCTAGTTCAAATATAGAACATGAAGCTACCACTTCAAAAATTAGTGATGAACAATTATTTTATTGTAATCAAAGAGGTTTAAATCAAGAAGAGGCAGTTAGTTTAATTGTCAATGGTTTTTGCAAAGAAGTGTTACAGCAGCTTCCAATGGAATTTGCTGTAGAGGCACAAAAATTAGTTGGTATTAGTTTAGAAGGGAGTGTTGGGTAAATGCTGCAAATTAAAGATCTTAAAGCAAAAATAGATAATAAAGAAATATTAAAAGGGTTAAATTTAGAAATTAAGGCAGGGGAAGTACATGCAATCATGGGACCTAATGGATCTGGTAAAAGTACTCTATCAAACATTCTTTCTGGAAAAAAAGGGTACACGGTAAGTGGAGATGTTACATATTTTAATGAAAACTTATTAGATCTAGAGATTGAAGAAAGAGCACATAAGGGAATATTTTTAGCGTTTCAATACCCCTTAGAAATTCCAGGTGTGAATACTAATATATTTTTAAAAACATCCTTAAATGCAATTAAAAAAGCAAAGGGTGAAAAAGAATTAGATGCGATCGAATTTTTAAGATTAGTTAAACAAAAAGCATCTGAGTTAAAATTTGATGAAAAGATTTTAAGTAGACAGTTAAATGTTGGTTTTTCTGGTGGAGAAAAAAAAAAGAATGAAATTTTACAAATGTCTATTTTAAATCCCAAATTATCTATTCTGGATGAAACAGACTCTGGCCTTGATATTGATGCTTTAAAAATAGTTTCAGAAGGCGTCAATGCATTAAGAAGTAAAGAAAGTTCTTTTTTAATTATTACTCACTATCAAAGGTTATTAGAATATATAAAACCAGATTTTGTACATGTTTTAATTAATGGACAAATAGTAAAATCGGGTGGGTCAGAACTTGCATTAGAACTTGAAAATAAAGGGTACGAAAGTTTAAGTTAGATCATGGAGCAACTAAAAGTAGATTTTGATAAAGTCATAGAAAGTTTAAAACTTTCAGAGGAATGTATAAATTCTAGAAAAAAAAACTTTAATCAATTTGTGGAGAATGGTTTTCCAAATAAAAGAGTAGAAGATTGGAAATTTTCAGATTTGAATCAGATAATTTCTTCTAATATTGAAAATTTACGTCTCCATAATGACTTAGAGTTAGATGAGATTGATGAAACTATCTTCATTAATAAATTTGTACACAATAAGATAATTTTTCTTAATGGAGTAATTTCAAAAGTTGATTTCAGCTTTGAAGATCACACAAAAGTTTTGATAACAAGAGATTTAAATCAGAATAAAAATTCTAAAGAAGTTAATCCATTGGTTTCATTGAATAATGCTCTTATTACTAGTTATATTGGGGTCACAGTTAAAGAGAACTATTCATTGATTAAGCCTTTAATTATATACAATATTACAACCAAAGAACTTACGTCAACAGCGATCAATTTGAAAACAGATATTATTCTTGAAAAAAATAGCAGTTTGAAACTTATAAATTTGTTTGATGATAATTCTGAAAATAATTTTATAAATATAGTTCAAAATTTTGATATTGCACAAGATGCTATTCTTAAAAATTATAAAATTGATCATAAAAAAAATTCTAATATTAAATATTTCTATAATAGTATTAATTTAGAAAAAAATAGTATTTCAGAAAACTTTATCTTTTCAACTGGGTCTAAATTTATGAAAAATGAAATTAATTGTAATTTAAATAATGAATATAGCTCAGCATTTATTAACGGAATAATAAACTTAACAAATTCACAACATCATGAAATTAAAACTAATATTAATCATCTAGCTGAAAACACAAAAAGCTATCAATTAATAAAAAGTGTTTTAAATGAAAGTGCAAAAGGTATTTATCAAGGTAAAATTTATGTAGATTCAAAAGCCCAAAAAACAAACGGATATCAACTTAGTAAAGCTCTATTATTAAGTGAGAATACTGAATTTAACGGTAAACCAGAACTCGAGATTTATGCTGACGATGTGAAGTGCTCTCATGGAGCTACATCTGGAAATTTAGATGAAGATGCAATATTTTACTTAATGTCTCGTGGTTTGAGCAATCAACAATCAAAAGAATTATTAATCAATGGTTTTTTACTAGACGCAGTAGAAAAAATTACAGATATAGAAATTAAAGAACTAATCAAAAGCATGATAGGAATTACAGAATGAGCATATCAGATATAAAGAAAGAATTTCCAATATTTAATAACAAGATTCATAATAATGATCTTGTATATCTTGACAGTGCTAACTCATCTCAAAAACCACAATCTGTGATTAATAGAGTAAATGAATTTTATACTAATGAATTTTCAAATACAGGTAGAAGTGTTCACTATTTAGCTGTAGCAGCAACTAACCTTTATGAAAATACACGATCTTCCGTTCAAAAATATATTAATGCTAAAGATAAAAATGAAATTGTATTTACAAAAGGTGCTACGGAAGCAATTAACCTTGTGGCTAATACTTTTGGCCAAAAGTATTTAGAACAAGGAGATGAAATTCTTATAACGGAACTTGAGCATCACTCAAATTATGTACCATGGCATTTTTTAAGACAATCAAAAGGGATTAAAATTGAATTTGCAGAAATCAATGAAGATAGTGAAATTACTCTTGAGAGCATTGAAAAAAAAATAAATTCAAAAACAAAATTAATTGCTATTACTCATTTATCTAATGTGACTGGAGCTGTTTTGCCCGTTAAAGAAATAACAGAATTAGCTCATTCAAAAGGGATTGCAGTTTTAGTTGATGGTTGTCAGGGAGCACCTCATTTAAGGTTAGATATGCAAGACATTGACTGCGATTTTTATGCTATTTCTTGTCACAAAATGTATGGACCAACTGGTCTTGGAGTACTTTATGCTAAAAAAAAATGGTTAGAGCAATTACCCCCTTATCAAGGTGGCGGCGGTATGATTAATGATGTTAAAAAAGACAGTATTACTTATGGTGATTTGCCAAATAAGTATGAAGCAGGAACAATGGCCACAGCACAAGTAATTGCTTTTGATCAATCTATAAAATTTCTAGAAAAAATTGGTATAGAAAGTATGATCAAACACGAACAAGAATTAATTGAATACGGACAAGAAATCTTAAAAAGAAACAATTCTGTTAAGCTAATAGGTAATCCTAAAAATAGAGCTGCAGTTTTATCCTTTACAATAGAAGGTGTACATCCACACGACATAGCCACTATATTAGATGAAGATGGTGTTGCTATTAGAGCTGGACATCACTGTTGTCAAATATTACATGATAAATTAGGAATTTCAGCAAGTGCACGTGCTTCTTTAGGTGTTTACAATACAAAGGAAGACCTGGATCAACTTAATAGCTCAATAAATAACTGTAAAAAAATTTTTAATTTATAATGAATATTAAAGAACTTTATCAAGAAATTATTTTAGAACATGGAAAAAATCCACGCAATCTACGAAAGACAGAAAATTTTAACAAAGATGCAGTGGGTAAAAATCCTTTATGTGGTGATAATGTTCATGTGTTTTTAAAGTTAGATGAAAATAAAAAAGTAGAAGATATTTCATTTGAAGGAAGTGGTTGCGCAATTTCAATGGCCTCAGCATCAATTATGACTGATTTAATTAAAGGAAAAGAAGAAGCTGAAGTTAAAGAAATTGTAAATGATTTTTTAGGTATGATTAAAGAAAATCCTGAATTAAAATCAAAAAATTTAGAAGAAGATGAAAAAACTAAGTTAATGTGTTTGTCTGGCGTAAAACAATATCCAATGAGGGTAAAATGTGCCACATTATCATGGCACACTTTAATTTCTGCAATTGACAATACGCAAGAAGAAATTAATACTGAACAATTAGGTTAAATTATGGATTTAAGAGAACAAGTAATAGCTGAAATCAGAAAAATTTATGATCCGGAGATACCAGTTAATATTTATGAATTAGGTTTGATTTATGATGTTAAAGTAAAAGAGGATAAGGCCAAAATTATAATGACTCTAACTACGCCCAATTGCCCTGTTGCCGAAAGTTTACCACAAGAAGTTAAAGATAGTGCAATGCAAGTGGAAGGTATTAAAGAAGTTGATCTTGATCTAGTTTTTGAGCCTCCTTGGGAAAAATCAATGATGTCCGAAGCAGCTAAATTGGAGTTAAATCTATAATGAATCCAATAATCAAATTAAGTGATAATGCTGCTAGCCGTATTAAAGAAATTATGTCCGGAATTGAATCAAACTCAATTGGTGTTAGAGTTGCAGTTAAATCCGGTGGTTGTGCAGGCATGTCATATGTGATGGAATACGCAAAAGAAATTAATCCCACTGATGAAATTATTGAAGATAAAGGTGTAAAAGTTTTTGTTGATGCAGCAGCCGTAATGTACCTTTTAGGAACTGAAATGGACTATAAAAAAGAAGAATTTTCTTCATCTTTTGTATTCAATAATCCCAATGAATCAGAACGTTGTGGTTGTGGAGAGTCTTTTAAAGTTTAATATAACTAATACGCATTGCAGTATTGCAAATTATGCATATCTAATATATTAATTAGGTATGAATAAATTTGAATTTAAAAATCTTGTTAAATCATTAGAAAAGTCATTAAAAGAAAGAACATTCTTCAAGACTCTTCGAACAGAAGTAAACACTGGTGCTAATGGCACTCAGGATTATGTTGTTAAAAAAGGAATTAACAAAGATAAAATTGCAACAACTAGACAATAAATAGTCTTAGCTACTGTAATACATCTCAAATTCTACTGGATGAGGTGCATGTTCAAATTTATGTATTTCTTCAAATTTCAATGCAATATAAGCATCAATTTGATCGTCTGCAAATACACCACCTTCAGTTAAAAAATCTCTATCCTTATCTAAACTTTCCATAGCTTCTCTTAGAGAACCACAAACTGTTGGGATATTTTTAACTTCTTCAGGTGGTAAATCATAAAGATCCTTGTCAAAAGATTCACCAGGATGAATTTTATTTTTAATACCATCTAAACCAGCCATAAGCATAGCAGCAAAAGTTAGGTAAGGGTTTCCAGAAGCGTCTGGAAATCTTATTTCACATCTTGCACCATTTTTATTTAATGTAATTGGTATTCGGCAAGAAGCTGATCTATTTCTTGCAGAGTAAGCCAAAAGAACAGGTGCTTCAAATCCAGGAATTAACCTTTTATAGCTGTTTGTTGTAGAATTTGAAAAAGCGTTAATAGCTTTTGCGTGTTTTAAAATACCACCAATATAATGTAATGCAGTTTCTGATAATCCCGCATAGACTTCACCAGAAAAAACAGGTTTATCTTTTTTCCAAATTGATTGATGTATATGCATTCCAGAGCCATTATCACCAGCAACAGGCTTAGGCATAAATGTTGCTGTTTTTCCAAATGAATGAGAAACCATTTGAACAACATATTTGTAAAGTTGAACGTTATCTGCTGTATCAACTAAAGTCCCAAAAACCATACCTAGCTCATGCTGGCTTGGGGCTACTTCGTGGTGATGTTTTTCAACTTTGATACCAACTTCTTTTAAACTTTTTAAATATTCACCTCTCATATCTTGCTCACTATCGACTGGAGGTACTGGAAAATATCCACCTTTAACTGGAGGTCTATGACCCATATTTCCATTAGCATATGCAGTCCCAGAATTGTAAGGACCTTCTTTGCTATCTATTTTAAAACCAGTGTTGTTGGGGTCATTATTAATTCTAACATCATCAAAGACAAAAAACTCTGGTTCTGGACCAAAAAACGCTTTATCACCAACACCAGATTTTTTTAAATATTCCTCAGCTTTTTTTGCTGTTCCTCTTGGATCTCTTTCATAAGGAGACTTTTTGACAGCATCTAAAATGTCACAAAAAAGAATTAATGTATTGTGAGAAGTAAAAGGATCCATAACAAGTCTGGAAGTATCGGGTTTTAAGATCATGTCAGACTCATTAATAGCTTTCCAACCAGCAATAGATGAACCATCAAAAAATACACCTTCATTTATCATTTCTTCATCAACAATTGTGTGGTCCATAGTTAAATGTTGTAGTTTACCTCTAGGATCTGTGAATCTTAAATCAACAAATTCAACTTCTTTTTCCTTCATAAACTTTAGTACATTGCTAGCGCTCATAGTGTCTCCTTTTTAAATTTTGTGGTTCATTGTTATCAAATATTCTCTAAATAATATTGTTTGATTAATTAATATCACCTATGCATTATTTACATATGAACTACACTATTATTTGATGTATTATCAACCAATTATTAGTTGAAATATGAGCTTATTAGACAAAGAACCAGTTAAACGAGTGGAAAAATTTCTTGAAGGTTTTGACCAATCTTTGGAAGTTGTTGTACTTGTGAATTCAGCAAGAACAGCAAAAGATGCTGCTACAGCTTTAGGTTGTGATGTGGGTTCAATTGTTAAGAGTTTATTATTTAAAACTGAGGATAGTTTTTTCTTGTGTTTAGTGGCAGGTGACAAGAGATGCTCTTTAAACAAATTAAAAGAAATAAAGAATAAAAAAGATATTTCAATGGCTTCTCCAGAAGAAGTAAAAACTCAAACTGGTTATACAATAGGTGGCGTTTCACCAGTAGGTCATTTAAATAAGATAGAAATTTTTATAGATAAATCTTTAAAAAGATTTAATAAAATTTTTGCAGCGGCTGGTCATCCTAACTGCGTTTTTAAAATTGATTTTAATAATATCCAAAAGATAACTAATGGAAAAATTGAAGATATAATAGAGTGAGAGAACCAAAATTAATTGATTATACCTTATTAGTTGTTTTAGCTTTAATATGGGCTTCAGCCTTTTTTAATATTAAAATTGCCACCGAATCTTTTGGACCAATTACAATTGCTTTCTTAAGAGTTTTTTTTGGATCCATTCCAGTTTTACTTCTATGCTTTTATAGAAAAATTAAAATAGAGGCATTTTCAAAAGATTGGCATTGGTTTGCAATAATAGGCTTTATTAACCTGGTTGCTCCTTTTTTTCTAATAGCTTATGGGGTTAAGTCAGTCCAAAGTAATTTAGCTGCAATTTTAATGTCAACTACACCTCTAAGCTCAACAGTATTAGGACATTTTTTTACTAAAAATGAAAAATTTAATTTTATTAAAACATTTGGAATACTTATTGGGTTTTCAGGAATTATTTATTTATTTTCAGATAATTTTTTAATTAATAATAATAATTTTATTTCTGCACTTTTAATTTTACTTGGATCGACTTGTTATGTGGTGGGTGGGGTTTTAACTCTAAAAATTAGTAAAAAAAAAAATGAAAATGTAACAAGCTCAATATTAATTTGGGCTATAATAATTTTATTACCATTTGTTTTTTTTATAGAAAAACCCTGGAATACAACTCCATCTATAGAATCAAGTATTTCAGTTGTTTATCTGGGGTTTGTATCGACTGGATTAGCATGGCTGCTTAGATTTAGAATTTTAAAAAATAATGGATTAATATTTCAATCACAAGTTTCTTACTTAATTCCTATTTTTGGAATTATTTTAAGCTATATATTTTTAGATGAAATAATTACTGATAAAGTTTTAGTTTCATTATTTGCAGTATTAGTTGGACTTTATTTTGTAAAAAAAGCGGGTAATAAATAAATTATTTAAGTTTAGACATCTCTTTAATATGAGCAGGTCTAGTTTCACAGCAACCACCTAAAATAGTAGCACCAGCTTCTTTAAATTTCTTTACAATTACCCCCATATTTTCAGGAGTTAAATCTTTTCTTTGACCTAAAAATTCATTGGGGTTTCCAGTTTTGCTTTTATTAAAATTATTAGTATAACCGTTCTTAGGATTTGTTGTCTTAAATCCATTAAGTTTAAAACCAAATGGAATACCTAAACTTTTTATTTCAGTAAGATTTTCTTCATAGTTTTCTGGTGATACACATGAAAGTATTAAGCCAAGTAAATTTTTATGTTCAATTTTAGATATGATTTCAGAAATTTTTTCACCACTGGGAAGATTAACACCTTCTGAGATGTGAGCTCCTAGTAAGTAAGGTTTAGTGAAGCTTTCAATCGCTTCAATCGCTAATTTGAATTCTCTTACACTACTCAAAACGTCAAAATAAAAAAAATCTACAAAAGAGTTTAATAATTTTGCCTGTTCGTAAAAGTTTTCTCTAATTTCATTATCAGACCTTGTATCCGCTTCATAGGTTAAGTATTGAGGAGGCAATCCACCAGCAATTAAAATATGAGGTTTTAAATCTTTCGCTTTTTTTGCGATTTCACCCGCTTTTTTGTTTAGATATTCAAATTTATCTTCAACATTGTTATCACGTAATCTTAGTCTTCTAGTTGTGAATGTTGTTGTTACAATAACTTCAGCACCAGAATTTATAAAGTCCAAGTGAGTATCAAGTAATAATTGGTGGTATTTTTCTTGTAATATAGCATTTGCACTCCAGAGAGTTCCATTTACCTCCATACCTCTTGCCAGTAATTCTTGACCCATTCCACCATCTAAAATTCTTGGTTTTTTAAAATAGTCTAACTTCATTTTATTTACCTTTTTAGCGTTTTAACTTTCTGTAAGGTACGCAATATAGTTCAACTACCTTGTTAATTATTTAGAGACTTCCTTTTTAGCAATTAAAGTTTGCAATAGGGAATAAATCAACAGATTCACATATAGTGCATTAAGAGTATTTTGTAAATTACTTCTTAAACATTATTTTAACGTTAAATGAGAAAGATCTTCTTTCACCATCCACATTGAATGGATAAGCAGTATGCATTAAGTAATTTGGAAAAATTATAAGATCTCCTAATTTGGGATTTAGGTTATATATACTTTTGCACACGAAGCTTTTTTGACCATTAATAAAATCAATAGTTCCATTAGTCATAATCTTTTTATTTTTAACCATTTTATTTTGATTCATATTTTTTGGTATTTTAAGATAACCAACACCAGATAGTTGACCTTCATGATAATGAATAGGGTTATATTCATTTTTAAGTTGCTTAACTACCCATACATTAATTATCTTAATTTCTTTAATGTTATCAACTTCAGATTTTCTGAGATATTCTTTAATATTTTTTATTAACTCTTTTGAAAGATTTTTCTTTATAAAGACAGTTGAAAATTTAATTTCATTTTTAATTTGACTAACTAACTTGGAGCTATAATCATTTTTTTTTGATACAATCGTATTATCAACAAAATTATTAATTTTTTGTGTGATTTTTTTTGACAATTTGCCTTTGCCTATAGTTGGGCCAAATGCTCGAAAAGTTTTTATTTTCATATTTAAAAAATTTATTAGCGTTATTTACATCATTTTAAATTATTAGACACATTTCAATTTAGCACAAGATATAGACTCATATTCAATCTTAGGTAGAAATATTATTTTAATACAATAGATTTTGTTAATTTTTTTTGTTTAAATATTCCTTTATGTCTATGAATGAGAATTGGACAAAAAAATGTTAAAAAAAAGAAATCTAAAAAACAGCTCATAAAATTAAATTAAAAAAATAAGAAATAATGTTAAAAAAAAAAAAGAAAAAGAAAAAACAACCTAATGAAATTAAAATAGGTTTACAAAAGTTAACAAATTTTACATCTCATTCAATTAATAAAGTTTATAAAAATTTTAAAAAAAAACAAAAAATTGAAGAAAAAAATGAGTTAAAATTTAGAGAAGAGCAAGTTAAGAAAGAAAATAAAAAAATTGAATTAAAAATAAAAGAACAATCAAAAAGAGATGATGAGGTAAAAACAAAAGAACATGAGTTAAAATTAAGAGATAGAGAAATTGAATTAAAAGATAATTATCAATCAAAAAGAGATGAAGAGATAAAAGCAAAAGAACAAAAATTAGAGTTGAGAGAACAAACAATAGAATTAAGTGAACAAGATCAAGTATTAAAAGAAAAAGAAATAGTATTAAGAGAAAAAGAAATAGCTCTAAGAGAAAAAGAATTAGATTTAATTAAAAAAGAGCAGTTAACAGAAAATGATAAGATAAAAAAAAGAGAACAAGAATTAGAATTAAGAGATCGAGAACTTGAAACAAGAGATAGCCATCAATCAAAAATAAATGATGAGATAAAAACAAAAGAACACAAACTAGAATTAAAAGAAAAAGAAATTGAACTAAGAGAAAAAGAATTAAAATTGAAGGACTTGGAACAGATAAAAATAAAAGAACTAAAAGAACAAAAACAAAAAGAACTAGAAGATCAAAAAATTAAAAAATGGGAAGATAAGTTTGATCAAGAATTAAAATTAAAAAATGAAAAGGAAGCATTAAAATTTGAACAACTTAAACAAAAACAACTAAAAGATTCTAAAACTCAAAATTGGGAAGATAAATTTGATCAGAAACTGAGATTAGATAATGATAAACAGAATGAATCAGAACAAAAAGAGGATTTAATCTCAAAATTAGAGAGGTTCGAGATAGACAGTAATAAAAAAAATTAGTTAAAAAACAATAGCTAAATATAAAATAAGAACAAAACTAATTACTCTTAAACTTAAATCTAAAAGTTAGTAAAATTAATATAATTGTTAGAAATATTAAGGGTTCAGTTAAATCTCTCTTTACTAACCATAAATAATGAATAGCACCAAATAAAGAAATTAAATATATTAAACGGTGTAGCTTTTTCCATTTGTCTTTTAAAGCTTTAATCATTCTTTTATTTGATGTTATCACAAGAGGAATTAAAAGAACCCAAGCTGAAAACCCAATAAATATATATTTCTTTTTGATTATGTCATCTCCGATACTTATAAAATCAAACCTATAATCCAAACCAACATAAGTCATTAAATGCACTGAAGCATAAAAAAAAATAAACAAACCGAACATTCTTCTATAATTAATCCAGATATTTAGTTTTGTAATTTTTTTTAAAGGTGTCATGGCAAGAGTAATTACAATAAAATAAAGTGTCCACTTACCAGTATGATGAGTTATGTCTTTTATAGGCTCTGGTCCAAGTTGATTAGTTATGATTTTATATATAATGAAAAATATTGGTATTAAAGATAATATAAAAATTATTACCTTTAAATATTTTTGATTATTTTTTGTTAGCATGATTTTTTATATAAAAACTTAAAAGTATTTTTTTAAATCCATTCCAGAATATAAATTTGCAACATCATCTCCATACCCATTAAACATTTGAGTTTCAACTCTGGGTGATAATAAGTTTCCACCAATAACTCTCTCAGATGCTTGAGACCATCTTGGGTGACTAACATTTGGATTTACATTTGAATAAAATCCATATTCCCTTGGTGAAGCTTTCATCCAAGATGTGGTGGGCATTTTTTTAACTAATTTTATTTTAACTATTGCTTTTGCACTTTTGAATCCATATTTCCAAGGAACAAAAATTCTTAAAGGTGCACCATTTTGATTGGGTAAAGTTTTTCCATAAAGACCTGTAACAACAGTAGTTAAAGGATGCATTGCCTCATCAATTCTTAGTCCTTCTCTATAAGGCCAGTTTAACACTGGATATCTTTGACCTTTCATTTGTTCTGGATCATAAACACTTTCAAATTCAACAAACTTTGCATCATTTTTAATTGAAATTTTATTTAGTAATTTACTTAATGAAAAACCCATCCATGGAATAACCATTGACCAACCTTCAACACATCTTAATTTATAAATTCTTTCTTCAGAAGGGTATAGTGAAAGTATCTCATTAGCAGAAAGGTTAATTGGCCTTTCCACCTCTCCTTCAATTGAAATATTCCATGGTTTAATTTTAAATTCTTGAGAATTTTTATAAGGATCACCTTTAGCAGTTCCAAACTCATAATAGTTATTATAGGTGGTAATGTCTTTATAACTGGTCAGTTCTGAATTATTCTTTAAAGCATGAGCATTATTCAATAAAGACATTGAACTTAGTGTGAGTGATCCAAGACCTAAACCAAATGATTTAACAAAATTTCTTCTTTTACTGTAAATTTTTTCTGGTGTTATATCGGAATATTTATAATTTTTCATCTAATCATTAATATATTATATTACATTTTAATAAATGAGCAAAATTATCAATATTAATTTGAAACATTAAAACATATTTGTTAAAAATTTGGGACAAAATATTTTTTTTAAAATCAACTTAAGGTTTAGCGAATTATGTACGAAAAATTTGGACAATTTATTGATGGCAATTGGTCACCCTCTTCTAACAAGGAAACTTATGAAGTTATCAATCCTGCAACGGAAGAAGTTTTAGGTCATGCATCTAAAGCAACATCTGCTGATGTTGATAGAGCACTAAAATCTTCTGAAAAAGGATTAAAGGTTTGGAAAAAAACAACACCGTGGGATAGATCTTATATTTTAAGAAAAATAGCTGATCGGATGAGAGAAAAAAAAGATGTACTAGCTAAATGGATGACTTTAGAAAATGGAAAGCCCTTAGCAGAAGGCATTGGTGAAACAAATGGAGCAGCTGATATTTTTGAATGGAATGCCGAAGAAACAAAAAGAATATTTGGTCAAACTATAGAAAGTAGATTTGAAGACACAAGAGTACATGTTTATTATCAGCCAGTTGGAGTTGTAGCTGCGTTATCCCCTTGGAATTTTCCACTTATTTTAGCAGCTAGAAAAATATCAACTGCACTTGCGGCTGGTTGTTCAGTGATTATTAAACCAGATACAATTACTCCAGGTGTAGTAATGGAATTAGTTGATATTTGTAGAGAATGTGGCGTTCCTCCTGGAGCAGTCAACCTTTTATCAGGTGATCCACCAAGTATAGCCTCTCAATTAATTCAATCAGATATAATTAAAAAGATTTCAATTACTGGATCTGTGAGAGTTGGAAAACTGATTTTAAAACAAGCTGCGGATAAAGTTCAAAGAGTAACAATGGAATTAAGTGGCCATTCTCCTTTTATAGTTTTTGATGATGCTGATATTAAAAAAGCAACTGATATGGCTATTGCTGCAAAATTTAGAAATAATGGTCAGGTTTGTATCTCTCCCAATAGATTTTATATTCACGAGTCAAAAAAAGAAGAATTCATAAACTTATTTATAGAAAAAACTAAAAAGTTAAAAATTGGAAATGGAATGGATCCAGATACTCAATTAGGCCCATTGACAACTCAAAAAAGACTGGAAGAAATTGAAGAACTAGTTGAAAAAACTAAACAAGAAGGAGCTAAAGTTTTATTGGGTGGTAAAAGACCAGCAGACTTTAACAAAGGTTTTTATTATGAGCCAACAGTTTTTGATGATGTAAAAGATGATTTTACAATTATGAAACAAGAACCATTTGGACCATTAGTTCCAATGTTATCTTTTAAATCATTTGATGAAGTGATTGAAAGAGCCAACGATCATGATCTTGGCTTATGTAGTTATGTTTGTACTAATTCAATGGAAACAGCTCATTTAGCATCAGAACAGTTAGAGACAGGATCTGTAGCTGTTAATACTGGAGCAGTTGCAATTGCTGAAGCTCCATTTGGTGGAATTAAGCAAAGTGGATATGGCAGAGAAGGAGGATCAATGGCAATAAAAGATTATCTCAATGTTAAATATACTCACATGGGTATTAAGGGTTAACATTTAATCTTAATGAAAAATATTGGATTTATTGGAATTGGTCTTATGGGATTTCCCATGGCAAAAAACTTACTTAAATCTGGCTATAAATTAAAAGCATTTAATAGATCTCAAGATAAAGCAGAAAGATTAAAAGAGTTTGGGGCTGTAATTTCTTCATCAATCGAAGATGTTGTTACTAATTCAGATATAATTATTACAATGCTCACAGATGATATTGCAGTCGAAAAAGTGATGGGTGATGAGGAGTTTATAAAAAATATCTCAGCTAATGCTACGGTAATAGATATGAGTTCGGTTAATCCAGCTCTAACAAAAAAATATGCAGAGATTTTAAAGGAAAAAAATATAAATTATTTAGATGCTCCTGTATCAGGTGGAACAATAGGTGCGGAAGAAGCATCTTTAGCAATAATGGTGGGAGGTGAAGAAAGAATATTTAATGAGTGTCTTGATTTGTTTAAAAAATTGGGTAACCCAACATTAGTTGGCCCAGTATCATCTGGACAAATATCAAAATTAGCCAATCAAATTATAGTTGGTGTAACGATAGGAGCTGTTGCAGAGGCAGTTATCTTGTGTGAAAAATCTGGAACCAATCCTAATAAAATGATTGAAGCATTATCTGGGGGTTGGGCTGATAGTAAAATATTACAAACACATGGAAAAAGAATGATTGATAAAGATTTCACACCTAAAGGAAAAACTACCACTCAATTAAAAGATATGACAAATATTGTAAATGCTGGCAAATGTGCAGATTTACATTTGCCTATTTCAAGTCTAATAAAAGAAATGTATAAAAACTTAGTAAATGATGGGCTTGGAAATACCGATCATAGCTCTTTGTATAATGAAATTAAAAAAATAAACAAAATTAAATAATGAAATTATTAAGAGTAGGAGAAAAAGGTCATGAAATTCCTGTAGCAATTGACAAAAATGGAAAATATAGAAAGCTTTCCTCACATATAAAAGATTTGAATCCTGACACTATAAATTTTGAAACACTTGATGTTTTAAAGAATATTAATCTAGAGAATTTAGATGAGATTGATCAAAAAGAAAGAATAGGATCTTGTATTAGTAAGCCAGGAAACTTTTTTGCAATTGGCTTAAATTATGTCGAGCATGCAAAAGAAACAGGAGCAAAAACCCCAGAAAATCCAGTTTTATTTAATAAGTCAGTCCACTCCATAGTTGGACCAAATGACAACGTTATAATACCAAAAGGGTCAAAAAAATTAGATCATGAAGTTGAAATTGCTTTTGTTATTGGAAAAAAAGCTAAAAGAGTTTTAGAAAAAGATGCTCAAGACTATATTTTTGGGTATTGTATTTGTAATGATGTTAGTGAGCGAGAATGGCAAAAAGAAAAAGGAGGTCAGTGGGTTAAAGGAAAATCTGGTGATACATTTGGACCATTGGGACCTTATCTTGTTACGAAAGATGAAATTGAAGATATAAATAGTTTAAACTTAACTCTTGATGTTAATGGCAATAGACACCAAACGGGAAATACAAACCAAATGATTTTTAATTTTAATTTTTTGATAGCTCATATTACAAGTTTTATAACATTAATGCCTGGTGATATAGTTACAACAGGCACTCCCCCAGGAGTAGGTCTTGGTATGAATCCTCCAGTTTTTTTAAAAGATGGAGATAAGATGGATTTATCTATTGATAGCTTAGGCACACAAAGTATTAAAGTGGTAGCTGAATAATCTAATATGTTTGAATTATTTATTGCATTTGGTGCAGGTCTAATAAGTTTTTTATCACCCTGTGTATTACCATTAATACCTGGCTATATTGCATTTATATCTGGAAGCTCACTAAATGAATTACTTGCAAAGAAAAAAATAAATTTAATTCCTTTAATACTATTTACTTTAGGTTTCTCATTTGTTTTTATTATGTTTGGTGCTGCAGCATCTTATTTAGGTCAGGTACTTTTACAAAATTCACAAACATTGAGAGTTATTGCAGGACTAGTCATCATAATATTCTCCCTTCAGCTAATTGGCCTTATAAATATAAGTTTTTTAAATTTTGAAAAAAAAGTTTACACAAAAAGAAATAAGAATATTTGGTTTTCTTTTATAGTTGGAATGGCTTTTGGTTTTGGATGGACACCATGCATAGGTCCAATTCTAGGTTCAATACTTGCGTTAGCCTCAACTGAAGAAACGATATTTAAAGCGATAATTTTACTCAGTTTTTATTCACTTGGGTTAGCAATACCTTTCATTTTATCAGGTTACTTAATGCAAAGATTTTTGATGTTTTCTAAAAACTTTAAAAAGAATATTAATATTGTCTCAAAGGGTGGGGGTGTAATACTTTTAATTACTGGAATTCTAATTTTAACAAACCAGCTACAAGTCTTAGGCTATTATATTTTGAATTACTTACCATTTTTGCAAAACTTTGGTTAATAGGTTAATAACTATCTATACTTATGAAAATTTATCAAATTGATACCAGTGCTAGAAAAGAAGGATCAACTTCGAGAGCGCTAGCTAAAAAGTTGCTAGATAAAATCAAAAAACCTGAAGATGAAGTTATATATAGAGATCTTAATGATGAGATGATTTTCATATCAAATTTAACTGAATCTGGTATGAAAATTCCAGCGGGAGAACAGTCAGATCAACATAAAAAAATGTTTGAATTATCTGATAAATTAGTCCTAGAGTTAAAAGAAAGTGATAAAATAATAATTTCAGTGCCAATCTATAATTTTGGCCCACCAGCAACTTTAAAAGCCTGGGCAGATTTAGCTGCAAGAGTTAAGGAAACATTTAAATATAATGAAGATGGTAGTAGAGTGGGGTTGCTTGAGGATAAGCAAGTTTATCTCATAATCACTTCTGGCGGTACAAAGATTAATAGTAAGGATGATTTTTTAACACCGTGGTTAACACACGTCTTAAATTTCTTTGGAATTAAGAATATTAATATAATCGCAGCTGATCAAATGGCTATAGATTATGAAAAATCAGTTAAAAAAGCTGAAGAACAAATTAATAAAATATAATGCCTATTATAAAAGCTTCTGGTGGAGTTGTGACAACCTGGGATAATAGAGATGCTGTTAATGCTGGTAATATTTTAGTTTCAGCTAATAGGTCTATACATAATAAAATACTTAAACTTTTAAAGCCTGTTTCAAGATATTAATACATGGTTGTAGAAAATGCACAAAATATATTAGATTTTTGGTTTAAGGAGTCTTTACCTGAAGAACTTTTTAGACAAAAAGATTCCTTTGACAAAAAAATAAGAGACAAATTTTTCAATGACTATGAAAAAGCAATAATAAATGAATATGATGATTGGCAAGATGAACCAAAATCTTGTCTAGCTTTAATTATTTTATTAGATCAATTTTCACGCAACTTATTTAGAAATGATAAGAAAGCATTTGAGCAAGATCATAAGTGCAGATTAATTGTTAATGAAGCTATCGATAGGGGAGACCTTGAAAAATTAGATATTAACGAAAAATTATTCTTTTTATTACCTCTTTTACATAGTGAGGAGATTAGTGATCACACTTATGTTCACAATTTATCTAATGCCCACCTGAGAGATCATCCACAAATAAAATTAGTTAAAAGTTCATGGAAAGATCACACAGATGTTATTAAGAAATTTAAGAGATATCCTCACAGAAATAAGGTGTTAGATAGACAGTCTTCTCCAGAAGAAATTGAATTTCTTAAGGGATCCCATTCTTCCTGGTAAAATACTTACATAGCAGACATATAAATATAAATATTCTAATTTTGTGTAAAAGAAGTGACAATTTGTCATTTCATAAGATTTAAAACACGTCTATAAGGGCATTATAAAATTTAAAAATTAACATTATCTTCTCTCCCAATTAGATTAGTTAATATTAACTTCCCTTGAAAAAGGGAAGTTTTTTATTGTCAATATCTCTACCAAATATTATAAATTTTAGATGAACTTGAGATTTATTTACAAAATATGCACTAAGTCTGAATGGCATGAGTTTAAGAATAAAGGTCAATTTATAGGTTCTAAAAAAGATCTAGAAGATGGCTATATCCATTTCTCAGGAGTGGATCAGATTGAAGGGACTATTAAAAAATTTTATACAAATCAAAAAAATCTAGTTTTATTAAAAATAGATACTTTGAAACTTGATAATTTATTATGGGAACAAGCATCTGATGGAAATATGTTTCCTCACTTATATTCCTCGCTCGAAGTATCTAATGTTATTGATAAATTTGAAATTTCTTTAAGAGAAGATGGTTCTCATATTTTACCAACTAACTTTTAAGGGGGACACCCTTTTAGAAAACTCCAAAAGAGTTCCCCTATAATTTAGCGGTCTACGCATAATCCATAAAATGGATTTTAATTTATGTGTCTTATTGATCTTTGATTATTAAATCACACCAGCTAAGTGTCAGGTGGTGATAAATTCATAATCGCACCTCCTTTATTGATATTTACACATTACCTCTTTGTATAATTGTATACAAAGTATTTATTTAATTTTGAGAGAAATATATTTATTGAATGCAACTTGTCATAATAATAGAGTCTCGTTAATTTAAAAAATCTTTTTTACAGCATTTTTTTATGTAAAGATTTTAATCATTAGATACAAATTTATTTACTATAATTTTAGCAATCGGCCCCATAATAAAAGCTGCAACTATAGCAACAGGAAAAGCAAAAGTGAATGCATTAAAATACCTATCAAAAAAACCATCATTAAAACCTGTGTTTACTAATGTAACAACACAGCTCATGATTATACTCATGCCAAAAGACATTATTATAAGAAACATAGGTTGAGAAAATTTTTTAGATAGCATGAATTTATTTATTACCAAGTAAGTTGACTATTAAAACACCAGCAATAATTAAAAGTAAACCAATTATAGAATAAAAATTTGGTATTTGATTAAATCTAACAACACCAACAGCAACTGTTGCAAGTATAGTCAAACCAGCAAAAGAAGCATAAGTAATACCCATTGGGATATTCTTCATAACCATTGACAAAGCATACATACATAAAACAATTGTTATTGCCGTAATAACACTTGGAATTAGAAGGGTAAAACCTTCAGCACTTTTTGCAAAACTATTTGAGGTAACGCCTAAAAAAACCGCTAAAGCTAAAAATAAATATGAAGTTGTCATGTTCATTAGATCACCTTAAATGAATTTTTTTTAAAGTTATATGATTATTCTAAAACCCTCAAAATCAGGCAACCCTATGTATCCATCAAAATCTGGAGGTCCGAGATATAAATTACTTTGTGAGTTAGGTTCTGTGTGGGCTAATTGAAAAGAATCTGATTTTGTCCAGTTAATAAAATCAGCCTCAGAATTCCATTTACTATGAAAAATATAAAGAGTGAACTCTTTATTTCCGCTACCTTTGATTAGATTAAATTTTTTAAAACCTTTTACACCATGAATACTTTGTTGACGTTTTTTCCAAGTTGCTTCAAAATCAACTTCTTTACCACATACAACTTTAAGTCTACTCATCGCTAAATACATAAAATTTTTCTAGCTAAACTATTTAGAGTTGGGAGACTTAAGTTAATCCCAACTCCATTAATTAAGGTTCCTTATTTAACTTTTTTTATAAATAAGGTATACTTGAGTTATTACCGTGACAAGTATGCACCTAGGTAATTTTTAGCCTTTAAAAAGCTCCATAGCTTTACCTAATAGCTCTTCTGATTTAGCATGGTCACCAGCATCGTGAGCTGCCATACCTTGATCTCTTAGTGTTTGCGCTTCTACAATTTTATCGTCTAAGCTTTTTGCCATCATTGGGCATGAACCAGCATAAACCGAACTTGTAAAAAGTACCAAGAATATCGTTATCACTATTTTTTTCATATTTTCCTTTGTTATTAATTTAAGTTAATAGAACAATAAGAATTTTAGACATTTATGACATAACCATTATTGTCACTTTGCATGTGCAAAATGCCTCAACTAATTATTTAGCTATTTTTTTATTATTAATCTTTTCAAAACAAGCCAAATAAAGTTTCAAGCTTAATTTTAGACTCTTTTAGCATTTTCTTTACTATGTGCGCTTTAAGCTTACAATTTTTTGATGAAAGTGCTGTATTATAAACCTTATGATTAATCACTTTAATGGAATTATTTATCTGATTGTTTTTGTTATACATTTTCTAGCATACGCAGTCTATGGATATAGATGTATTGTTTCTACTAAGTCTTTCTTAGATCAATATGGCGTTGATCACTCAGCAGCTACAATGACTAGATTTTTTGGAGCTATGTTTTTGGGTTCAGTGGTAATGGCTTTATATATAATTTTTATAAGACCAATGATTCATGGTGATATTGGCTTAGAAAATACTTGGGCATTCTTTAATTTAATTTTCTTACAAAACTTATCAGCCTTCTTAATTGGATTTTACAGTATTAAAATAAGTAAACTTGGTAATAATGAAAAGACTTCTGTAGAAGGTATTATTGCTCCAGGAATATTAACTTTGCTTAGCGCAATCCTTTGTTATGGATTGGCAGATAAAATATATTCTTAAATCCAATGTGGAAAAGGTAACCCTTTTTCTTTTAAAAATTCTTTATTAAACATTTTAGTTGAGTATTTATCACTTCTATCACAAAGGATTGTGACAATAGTTTTACCGGGTCCAAGCTCCTTACCCATTCTAATTGCTCCAGCAATATTAATTCCACAGCTAGTTCCTAAACTTAAACCTTCGTTTTCAATTAAATCATATAGTATTGGAAGAGCTTCAAGATCATCAATAGAGTAAGCGTCGTCAATTTTAGCATCTTCAAAGTTTTTCGTAATTCTACTAGATCCAATTCCTTCTGTAATTGAGCCACCTTCAGATTTTAACTCACCATTCTTTATATAGTTATAAAGAGCAGAACCTTTAGGATCAGATAAATAAATCTTAATATCTTTATTTTTTTCTTTGAGAGCATTACTTACTCCAGAAATTGTTCCACCAGTTCCAGATGAACAAACAAAACCATCAACTTTACCTTCAGTTTGCTCCCAAATTTCTTGACCTGTACTTTCATAATGACCTTTAGCATTTGCAATATTGTCAAACTGATTAGCCCAAACAACACCATTATTATTTGATGGCTTTAGTTCATCAGCAAGCTTAGCTGCAACTTTTACAAAATTAGCTTCATCTTTATATGGTTTTGCTGGAACTAGACGTAAGTCAGCACCCATATTTCTTAGAAGGTCTTTCTTTTCTTGAGTTTGATTGTCATTCATTACAATTATAGTTTTATAACCAAGTGAATTACCAAGCAGACATAAGCCGATACCAGTATTACCAGCTGTACCCTCAACAATAGTTCCACCTTTTGAAATTAATTTTTTATTTTCAGCATCTTTAATTAAAGCAAGTGCAGCTCGATCTTTAATAGAGCCACCCGGATTCATAAACTCAGCTTTACCATAAATGTTACAACCAGTAATTTCTGAAGCTGCTCTTAATTTAATGAGAGGTGTATTACCAATACCCGAAATAAAATTGTCTTGAATATTTTTCATTAATTAGAAGTGTCTTTATCTGTTTCTTCAACAGCATAAGGTTTAAATTCTTTTGTGGCAGTTCCAACATTTTTTGCAGGTATCCCAACCATTACCGCATTTTCAGGAACATCTTTAGTAACTACAGCATTAGCTCCAACTTTAGCATTAGCACCAATTATTACTGGCCCCAAGATCTGAGCACCAGAACCAACTACTACACAGTCATTTAATGTTGGATGTCTTTTTACCATCCTCTGTTCATTTGAGTTAATACTTGGAGCAATCCCACCTAGTGTAGCCATATGATAAATAGTTACGTTGTCTCCAATTTCAGAAGTTTCACCAATTACAACTCCCATACCATGATCAATAAATAAATTTTTTCCAATTTTTGCTCCTGGATGAATTTCTATGCCTGTTAAAAATCTTGATAGTTGAGAAATAAATCTAGCAACAAGATCAAACTTTGCTAGATAAAAAAAATTAGCAATTCTATGAAAAAAAACCGACTTAACACCAGGGTAAGTTAGTATTAAACTTAACTTAGATTTAGCAGCTGGGTCTCTATCAATTATAGATTGTAAAAAATCACTCATAGTATGCTTAGGTTGACCTATTGATTAATAATTAGTTATGATTTATATAATGATTAAATGTGTAATTTAAAGAGAAAAACTAATGTATAAAAATACTAATTGTTTTCATTTAGCAATACCGTGTGGTGATTTAGAAAAAGCTAAACACTTTTATAATGAAATATTAGGATGTAGATTAGATAATTCAGCTCAAGAATGGGCTGATGTAGATTTCTGGGGAAATGAGTTAACTCTTCATGCTAGTGAACATAAACTAGAAAATGAGAGACATGATGTAGATATGGGTAATGTTTCTGTACCTCATTTCGGTGTACATTTATCAAGAAAAAATTTTGATGATCTTAAAAATAGACTTAAAGAAAAAAATGTTAAGTATCATGACGAACCTTATTTAAGATTTAAAGGTACAGAGTATGAGCAAGAGACAATGTTTGTACAAGATCCAAATAATAACGTTCTAGAGATCAAAACACTCACAGCTAATCCTGATTGGTAGCTTTACTATAAAGAGTTTTTAGAATAGTTTTTCATTTATAAAATGAGTTCAGATTACAAATCAATAGCAGCTAAATTAAAATTTGAAGGCAGAGCCTTTATTGATGGCAAGTATGTTGATGCTATTGATGGTGAAAAATTTGAAAATATAAATCCTGCAACTGGTGAAACTCTTTGTTCTGTAGCAAAATGTAATCATAAAGATGTAGATTTAGCAGTTAAAGTTTCAAGAAAAGCATTTAATAGTGGTGTTTGGTCGAGAACATCTCCAGAATTTAGAAAAGACACGTTACTTAAGTTTGCAGATTTATTAAGACAAA
>Ga0307986_10000089_pt1 | contig 61137 bp, 63 predicted proteins | sample EllFjometageno82_FD_203170 | JGI IMG/M metagenome (GOLD analysis project Ga0307986, IMG submission 203170) | Marine microbial communities from Ellis Fjord, Antarctic Ocean - #82 | ecosystem: Environmental > Aquatic > Marine > Unclassified | place: Southern Ocean | collected 2014-10-09 | reverse complement strand
TTAACGAAACCGATCGCTTCCAGGGTACGGAGCATGGCTATAATCGAGTTCACATTGACCTCGAATTTAAGTTCAATTGAGAAATAAAGTGGTTACCCCCTCCAAACGAATCGTCAACCTGATTGGTGCAGCCTGCTGCGCAGGTATGCTGGCATTCGCGCTTTACTCACAACATGTATTGCTGCTGGATCCATGCCCGCTTTGTATTTTACAGCGCATTGCTGTTATTGCTCTGGGAATGACGCTTCTCGCTGCGGCTATTCATGGCCCGCAGAGAATTGCTTCGTATATTTATGCAGCACTCAGCACTTTGTTAGCGTCATTAGGTGTTGCCGTTGCCGGATGGCACGTGCATTTGCAGAATCTGCCAGCTGATGAAGTCCCGTCTTGTGGTCCTGGATTGGAATATATGCTCGAAAACTTCCCGCTTAAGGATGCATTGAGTATGGTCCTTAAGGGGTCTGGCGAGTGCGCTGAAGTTTCCTGGCGGTTCCTCGGGCTGACGATGCCGACTTGGGTCGTTGTTTCCATGGTCTGTCTTGCGGCTGTTGCCGTTTGGAACAATCTGCGGCGAACAATCATAAATTATTGATTTTATTCACTTTATTCTAGAGTAGTAGTTGCAGAATTCTTGTATATATCCCCGTCAATTGTATGACGTCGTCAATCCTGACGTGTTCGTCGATCTTGTGAATGGATGCATTAATGGGGCCCAGCTCCACGACATCCACGCCAGCCGGAGAAATAAAGCGTCCGTCGGACGTGCCACCGCCGGTCGATAATAGCGGTTCTTTCCCTGTGCTTTCAGTTACCGCTTGCACAGCAGCATCGATTAATCGACCCGGCTTAGTGAGGAAGGGTTCGCCGGATAGATGCCAGTTCAGCTCGTAGTCAATATCATGCGCGTCGAAGACTTCGTGAACGCGCTTTTTGAGTGACTCATGATCCCAAACGGTCGAGTAGCGAAAGTTAAAGCGCGCCGATAATTCCGCCGGTGTCACGTTGGGCGCACCGACACCGCTTTTGATGTCAACGACCTGGAAGCTACTGGGCGGAAAATTTTCATTGCCCTGATCCCACTCGATGTTATGCAATTCTGATAGAACTGGTGCAAATCGTCGGATTGGATTATCGGCAAGGTGTGGATAGGCAACATGACCTTGAGTACCGATTACTTTCAATATTCCACTTAAAGAGCCGCGCCGGCCGATGCGAATCAAATCGCCAAGCGCGTCCTGACTCGATGGTTCGCCGATGACACACCAATCAATAGATTCGCCGCGCTTGCCTAGCGTCTCCATCACTTTTAGCGTGCCGTCTCGAGCTCGACCTTCTTCGTCGCTAGTGATTAGCAGTGCGATGCTGCCGCTATGCTCAGTATTAGCCTGCAGAAAATTTTCAATCGCAACGATCATCGAGGCTAGGCCGCTTTTCATGTCCGCCGTACCGCGACCATAAATGACACCGTCTTTGACGGTTGGCTGAAAAGGATCGCTGCTCCATTGTGTGCTGTCACCAGGCGGAACAACATCTGTATGGCCGGCAAAGCAGAGCACTGGTGCCGTGGTGCCTCGGCGTGCCCAGAGATTTGTTACGTCGCCGAAGCGTAGCGTCTCACATTCGAACCCCATCGCTTGCAGGCGCTCGATCAACAATCCCTGGCATCCGGCATCGTCGGGCGTCACCGACTCACGCTTGACGAGTTCGCAAAGAAGGTCTATCTCCGAGCTTGTTATTAGGTCAGTCATTACTGCAAGAATCATCCATATGGTGTCGAAAAATTAAGTAAATTATGACTGTCTTTCTCAGCTGATGAATTGTTAGTTGATTCGCCTAGAATTTATCTGTTCGTAACTGTCGTCGGCAAACGGTTTACTTATGGTAATACTATTTAACAGCGTGCATAGGCCAGTCGGATTTCTCGATGCTCTTACCACCTGCATTTATATATTCGCCAAAGCGTTTTTCGGAAAAGCCGACTGCGATAAACTTATCTGATTCCAGTACCGGACGCTTTACAAGGGTCGGATTTTCGATCATCAACGCGAATGCTTTATCAGCCATTATATCCGCTCGCTCGATCTCCGGTATCTTACGCCACGTCAGGCTTTGCTTATTCAGCAATTGTACCCAGTCAAGCCGGTCCGTCCAACGTGTGAGCATTTGAACGTCCAATCCATCATCGCGAAGGTCATGAAAGCGAAATTCGATGTCGTTTTCCGCGAAGTATTTGCGCGCTTTTTTGCAGGTATCGCAGTTCTTGATTCCAAATACGGTCAGCATGTTCTTTTAGTCCAAATTTCTGAGCAGATCATTCAGTCCAGTTTTCGCTCGGGTCTTGGCGTCAACTCTTTTCACAATCACCGCGCAATACAATGAGTACTTGCCGTCTGCAGACGGCAAGTTGCCCGCAACGACGACCGAGCCGGCAGGAATTCGACCATAGGAAACCTCTTCAGTTTTACGATCGTATATTCGTGTACTTTGCCCGAGGTAGACGCCCATCGAAATTACTGAGCCTTTTTCGACTATCACACCTTCCACAACTTCGGAGCGGGCGCCGATAAAGCAGTCGTCTTCAATGATCGTCGGTCCGGCTTGTACGGGCTCTAGAACACCGCCTATCCCAACACCGCCAGACAGGTGCACATTCTTGCCGATCTGCGCGCAACTACCAACGGTTGCCCATGTATCAACCATCGTTCCGCTGTCAACATAGGCGCCAATATTTGTATAGCTCGGCATCAACACAACGTTTGGGGCCACATAGGCGCCGCGCCGAACAATTGCATCCGGTACGATCCGAACGCCGTCCGCAGCGAACTGATCTTCTGTGTAGTCCGCATACTTCAGTGGAACTTTGTCGTAAAAACGACTATGACTGCCTTCGATGACCTTGTTGTCGCTGAGGGCGAAGCTGAGTAATACAGCTTTCTTTAGCCATTGATTAACATGCCAGTCAGAGCCTCTTTTTTCCGCAACACGTACCTGCCCGGAGTCGAGGAGTGCGATAGCCGTTTGCACGGCTTCGCTAATTTTCTCTCTGTCTTCAAAGCCCTGAGATCGACTCTCAAAAGCGTCTTCAATTATATTTTCCAGTTTTTGCATTCGAATTTCTTCCGCTTGTCTATCAATCAACCAGTTTTGCCAGTATGGCTTCTACAAGTTCACTCTTCGTAATCTCAGTCAGTGGATTGCCTGATAGATCGCTAATGTAGAAAACGTCTTCGGCTCGCTCCCCGATTGTCATAATTTTAGCTGAGGCGATGTTGATCCCCTGATCCATAAATACAGTTCCGATCCTGCTCAACAGTCCGGGTCTATCCGCTGTAACTAGCTCGAAAACAGTCTGGCCGCCTAAAGTCGTCGAGTCGAAGTCTACCCGAGTTGGAGTATTAAACATGCGCGCCTGACGCGTTATAGTGCGAGTTACCGTGAGGGCCTTTTCATCACCAAGCGAGAGGATACGCGTCAACGAACGTTGAATCTCGTTTATCCGATACTCGTCAATATCGACGCGTTCGTCAGACTCCATAAATATATAGGTATCAATACTTCTGTTGTTCGCTAAAGGCACGATTCGCGCGTCCATAATATTCATGCCTAACTCATCCAGCATCGCAGTGACATGGGCAAAGGTTCGTTTTCTCTGGTTGGTTAGTAAGACCGCTTCGACACCGCCCCCTGTTCGACGCTGACGGACATCGATCAACCCAGCAGAGCTCTTAGTATCAGAGTCCGCCAACCACTCAGTGTGCCAGGCAACCTCGGAGCTCCGATAACGCAGGAAGTAATTGTCGTCAAACAGTTTCCACACGACCTCGATGCAGGAATCATCCACCGCGGCTGCGGCGAGGTAGGCTCGGGCTTTTTCTTGTTTTTCGATGACAAGCTGCGTTCCGTCGAGCGGATTCTCAAGACCGCGAATAAACACACGCTTGGTCAATTCGTAAAGATCGTGAAACAGTTGCGCTTTCCAGGAATTCCAAAGTTTTGGATTAGTGGCGCGAATATCTGCGATGGTAAGGACGTAAAGATAATCGAGGCGTGTTTGATCACCAATGATTTTGGCGAACTGGTTGATGACGTTGGGGTCGCCAAGGTCCTTCTTCTGGGCCGTTGACGAAAGAATCAGGTGATGTCTAACCAGCCATGCGACCAAGCGAGCCTCAGGCTTGCCGATTCCGTGTTCAAGGCAAAACGCTTCAGCATCCACCGCGCCCAGCTCAGAATGATCCCCGCCACGCCCTTTGGCTATGTCATGAAATAGCCCTCCCAGATACGCAAGTTCCGGTTTCTCCAGTGATTGCATGATTTCGCTACAGTGTGGAAACTCGTCGTTAAATCGCTGTAAAGCGAAGCGTCGTAAATTACTGACTAAAAATAGCGTGTGTTCGTCGACTGTATAAGCGTGAAACAAATCGTATTGCATGCGCCCGACGATTCGACCGAAGGACGGTATATAGAGTCCGAGCACGCCATACAGGTTCATGCGACGTAGTTCGTGCGTAATGCCTTCTGAGGCGCGGAGAATATTCAGGAACAGCCGGTGATTGCGCGGATTTTGTCGAAATTCGTCGTCGATCAGGTGCAGGTGGCGTTTGACCGAGCCAATCGTATAGGCGCTGACACCGCGCAGCTCAGGATTGTCTTGGAGTAACAAGAAAAGCTCGAGTAGAGCAGAGGGTTCGCGCTGAAAAGTATTCTCGTCGATGGTTTGAAGGAAGCCGTTCTTAACCTGAAAACGCTCATTGAGGGGTTCCGCCGTTGCAGTCGGGTCCATAAGGATGACTTCTTCGAATTGCTGCAATAGCATTTCATTGAGACGACTCAACTCCATGACAGTGCGGTAGTAGCGCTGCATGAGCTGCTCGACTGCCAAAGTATAGGTCGCGTCCTCGTACCCAAGCATTTCTGCGAGGTGCGTTTGATAATCGAACAGCAATCGATCTTCGCGGCGGCCCGTAATAGTGTGCAGGGCGAATCGAATACGCCAAAGAAATTGTTCACCGTCCTGCAGGCGTTGTAGCTGACCTGGCGTCAGAAACTCGTGATCGACCAATTCAGCTAAGGTCGATGCGCCGAAATGCCGTTTGGCCACCCATCCGATCAGCTGAATGTCACGCAGGCCACCGGGGCTGCCTTTTATGTTGGGCTCGAGGTTATAGGCAGTATCGTGATAGCTGTGATGACGGCGAATCTGTTCTTTTTTCTTTTCTTTGAAAAATACCGATGAGGGCCACATATTCTCGGACTCGACGAGCTGCTGCATCTCAGCGAACAGGCTTTGCGGTCCAATGAGCAAGCGCGATTCCATCAGCGTCGTTGCGATGCTCAGGTCGGTGCGCGCCTCCTGCTCGCACTCGGTTAGATTGCGCATGCTGTGTCCGATTTCGAGACCGATATCCCACAGGCAGGTAATAAAGCCCGACAGGGATTCCTTGCAGCTGGTAGATGCGTCCTGTGGTAAGAGGATCATGACGTCGATGTCCGACCTCGGGTGCAATTCGCCACGTCCATAGCCGCCGACCGCGATCAGCGCTGCTTCAGGCTCTTTGACGTTATCGCTCCAGAGGCTGATCAGTAATTCATCAATTTCATTTGAACGAGCGTGTACCAGGCCTACAACGGACTCACCGGCTAAAAACCGTGCTTTGAGGTTTTCATCGGCCTTGGCTAGCGCGCCACGAATTTCTCCATAAATCATTGTTTTATAAGGAAAATAGGCTTATTGCGGGTCGGCGCCGAGCGTCAGCACCTCGAAACCGTTCTTGGTGATCAAGCAGGTATGCTCCCATTGAGCCGACAGGCTATGGTCCTTGGTTACGACTGTCCAGCCATCCGGTAGCAGGCGAACATTGGCTTTTCCGGCGTTCACCATCGGCTCAACTGTCAGCGTCATGCCCTCGCGAAGCTCGAGACCGGTATCACGTTTGCCGTAGTGCAAGACCTGAGGATCCTCGTGAAATACCTGGCCAATACCGTGCCCACAGTACTCGCGGACGACAGAAAACCGGTTTTTTTCGACATTCTTTTGTATGGCCGCACCGATATCCCCGAGGCGTTTGCCGTGGCCCAGCTCTTCGATGCCTAACCACATGCTTTCAAAGGCTATTTCTGATAATCGCTTAGCCTGGATGTTGGGCTTCCCGGCGAAGAACATGCGGCTGGTATCACCGTGAAAGCCGTCCTTGATTACCGTGATGTCGATATTGATTGAATCTCCGGCCTTCAAGATTTTGTCACCCGGAATGCCGTGGCAGACCACGTGATTCACAGATGTGCAGATGGATTTCGGGAATCCTTTATAGTTGAGCGGGGCAGGGATGGCGTCCTGCACATCAGTTATATATTCATGGCAAATACGATCTAATTCGTCCGTGCTGATGCCGGGTTTTACGTAGTCTCCAATCATATCGAGGACGTCAGCGGCGAGCCGGCCGGCGACACGCATTTTTTCTTGCTGTTCGGGTGTTTTGATTGTTACTGACATGCTGAGGTATTTTTCATTGTTGGACGAAGCCCACTATGGTATAAAGCGCGCGCCCCAGTAGCAAATTGTTGTTATTAGAGGGCAAATACTTCACACGTATACCGACACATTTCACTGGGTGCCCAATTAAAAAAGGGTTGTGAGATGGAGTATGCGGAGGCTTAACCCGGAGAAATCGATATGGCAGACGTAACCATGCGCCAGATGCTAGAGGCTGGCGTGCATTTTGGTCATCAGACCCGTTACTGGAATCCGAAGATGTCACCCTACATCTTTGGCGAACGTAACAAGATCCACATCATCAACCTTGAAATGAGCTTGCCGCTTGCGCGCGAAGCCTGTGCCTTTATTAAAGGTACGGTCGCCGATGGCGGAAAAGTCCTTTTTGTTGGCACCAAGCGTGCCGCTCGCGACGCAATGCAAGTGCATGCCAAGCGTTGCGAAATGCCGTTTGTCTGTCAGCGTTGGCTTGGCGGTATGTTGACCAACTACAAGACGATTCGACAATCTGTAAAACGATTGACGACGCTTGAGCAGATGGCCGAAGACGGCACGTTTGAAGGTCTTACCAAGAAAGAAGTTCTCGGCCTCACGCGGGAACAGGAAAAACTCGAGCGCAGCCTTGGCGGTATCAAGGAAATGCGCACGGTTCCTGATGTGCTATTTGTCGTGGACGTTGACCACGAAGACATTGCGCTTCGCGAAGCGAGGAAACTGGGCATTCCGGTTGTCGCAATTGTTGATACGAATTGTTCACCTGAAGGCGTCGACTACGTTATTCCCGGCAACGATGATGCCACACGTGCAATCGAGCTGTATGCAGCTGCTATTGCTGATGCAGTGCTCGACGGCAAGACGTCGCTTCCTGAAATTACGCTGGGTGATGACGACTTCGTCGAACTTGATGAAGACGGCAACGTAAAGAAGGCGCGCGCTAAGAAGAGGCAGTCAGGCAAGAAAAAATCGGCTAAGAAAGTTGCAGTGACATCGGTAGCCAAGAAAGCTCTGGCAGTTGATGATGCAGCGCCGGCAGTTAAAGATGCGGCCCCCACGGAAGAAAGCGTCGCCACTCAAGCTGAGGATGAGTCGAAGGCTAAAGCTAAGGTAGAAGTCAAAGCTGAGACCACGAAAGAGGCTGAGCCCAAAGTTGCCAAGCCCTCAGCCGGGGATAAGAAGAAAGTCACCAAGAAAGTTGCGAAGAAGACCACCAAGAAAGTTGCGAAGAAGACCACCAAGAAAGTTGCGAAGAAGACCACCAAGAAAGTCACCAAAAAGGCTGAACCTAAAGCTGGCGACAAAGCTGCTGAAAAGACAGAGGACTAAGTTATGTCAATTACAGCACCTATGGTTAAGGAGCTTCGAGAGCGCACTGGCGCAGGTATGATGGAGTGTAAGAGAGCTCTGGTTGAAGTCGGCGGTAATCTTGATGCAGCAGCGGAAGCGTTACGGGCTGCTGGTGCTGCAAAAGCGGATAAGAAAGCAAGTCGTGTCGCTGCGGATGGCCGAGTGGTTATTCAGGCCAACGGAAGCAAAGCGGTTATCGCTGAAGTGAACTCCGAAACCGATTTCGTCGCAAAAGACGAAAATTTCATCGGTTTTGCTGATGCAGTGGCGGCAGTGTCACTCGCATCCGGAGTCACGGATGTAGCCGCGCTTGCAGGCGTTGCGTTGGGCAGTGCCACGGTTGAAGTTGCTCGCACTGAGCTCGTACAGAAAGTGGGCGAGAATATCTCGGTCCGACGTACTGAAATAATCGCAAACGATGGACCCATCGGCGTTTATACTCACGGTGCCCGAATTGGTGCCATCGTTGCGCTTGACGGCGGCGACGAAAGTTTGGCGCGCGACATAGCCATGCATGTCGCGGCGACTAACCCGACTTGCATCGACGAATCTGGTGTGCCGGCTGAAATACTCGAGACTGAAAAGCGCATTTTCACAGAGCAGGCCGCGGAGTCTGGCAAGCCGCCTGAAATTATTGAAAAAATGATTGGTGGTCGAATCAACAAGTTCCTCAAAGAAATCACCTTGGTTGGTCAACCATTTGTCAAAGACGACAAGCAGACTGTTGGACAGCTGTTGAAAGCTGCCAGTGCCAGTGTCGTTTCGTTCACTCGTTACGAGGTTGGTGAGGGCATCGAGAAGAAAGTGGAAAATTTCGCTGACGAGGTCATGAAGCAGATCGCAGACGCGAAGCCCCCCAAGGGGACTTAGAAAGACGACTGACATTAAAAAAGTCAGTGTAAGCCTTTGATTGTAGTAAAGACTTCAAGCGCCTAATACGCTAGAATCAACGGCCGTCAGACCCTAGCATTAGCCGTAACGGTAAAGGAATTTTATGAGTGACAACCCAGTTCAGTACCGTCGTGTATTACTGAAGCTCAGCGGTGAAGCGCTGATGGGAGGTCTGGATTACGGCATTGAGCCAAAAGTCATTCAAAGAATTGCCGGTGAAATCGCTACAGCAAGAGAAGCCGGTGTCGAGATTGCTATCGTCATTGGCGGCGGCAATATCTTTCGTGGCGCTGGTCTCGCTCGCGCGGGAATGGACAGAGTCACTGGCGATCATATGGGCATGCTGGCGACCGTCATGAATGCCCTGGCCATTCAGGATGCGTTGGAGTCGATCAACGTATACGCTCGCGTAATGTCTGCTTTACAAATCAATGCGATCTGCGAGGACTACATCCGACGTCGTGCCGTTCGCCACCTCGAGAAAGGCCGCGTGGTAATTTTCGCGGCCGGAACCGGTAACCCGTTTTTTACAACCGATACCGCCGCTAGCCTTCGTGCGATCGAGATCGGCGCTGATGTACTACTTAAGGCAACCAAAGTTGACGGGGTTTACGATTCCGATCCGATGGGTAATCCGGATGCGAAGCGATTCGAGACAGTCTCATATGATCAGGTATTGACTGATAAACTTTCCGTAATGGACGCTACCGCCATAGTGATGTGCCGCGACAACAATCTGCCATTACGTATTTTCGACCTGACGCGTCCCGACGCTTTAGTTCGAGCAATGTCAGGCGAGGAAATTGGAACTATAGTTACTGCCTGATTAACGGCAGTAGTAAAAGAAGAGGACTGTAAATCGTGTTGGACGAAATCAAGAAAGACGCAGCGAGCCGAATGGCTAAGAGCGTGTCTGCATTGCAGCAAGAGTTGACAAAAATTCGTACCGGACGCGCACGCACGAGTTTGCTAGATCACGTTACTGTTGAATACTATGGTAGCCAGGTGCCACTCAGTCAGGTATCAAATGTTGGCGTGGAAGATTCTCGCACTCTGGTTGTGACGCCGTGGGAGAAGGACATGGTTCAGCCAATCGAGAAGGCAATCATGACATCGGATATTGGCCTAAACCCTATGTCCGCTGGCACCGTAATTCGAGTCCCATTACCAGCACTCACAGAAGAGCGCCGCAAAGATATGATCCGTGTCGTTCGCAACGAAGCCGAAGGCGGTCGCATCGCCATCCGCAATATTCGCCGTGACGCACTACACGACGTGAAGGAATTATTGAAGGAAAAAATGATTGGCGAAGACGACGAACGTCGTTCCGAGGTCGAGATACAAGGCATTACCGATAAGCACGTCGCTCAAATTGACAGTGTGCTGACCACGAAAGAATCCGAATTGATGGAGATATAAGGAGCTTCCTCCTTATAAATAATAAACTTAGTCGTGTCAGTCTCGCCTCCCAACCCATCAGCGAACAGCGATATGCCAAGGCATGTTGCGATCATCATGGATGGCAATGGTCGTTGGGCCAAAGACCGAAATCAGCCGCGACATTCTGGGCACCGCGCGGGTGTGAGTTCCGCTCGGCAGTCGATTGAAATGGCAGCCGAGCGAGGTGTCGAGTGCCTGACTTTATTTGCATTCAGCAGTGAGAATTGGTCTCGCCCAAAAGAAGAAGTCAGCGGACTGATGAAACTCTTCGTCGAGGCATTGCGACGAGAGCTGGGCGAGCTGCATTTTAATAATGTGAAGCTCAAGTTTATTGGGAATCTCGACTTGCTGAGTGCCAGCCTGAGAGGCAAGATATTTGAGGCTGAGCAGCGAACGGAGGCCAATACGGGTTTGAGATTGACTATCGCGCTGGCGTACGGCGGCCGCTGGGACATTGTTGAGGCAACAAAGGCGCTGACGCGCCAAGTTACGGAGGGCTCATTACAGATAAACGACATCAATGATGAGATATTCGCGGCTGAGCTGCAGATGGCTGGAGTTCCTTATCCGGATCTGCTAATTCGTACTGGCGGAGAACAGCGCATTAGCAATTTTCTGCTGTGGGATCTCGCCTATGCGGAGCTCTGGTTTACCGATGTACTATGGCCTGAGTTTGACCAATCGGTTTTTGATGAGGCGCTGTCGTACTACACAAGCAAGCAACGCCGGTTTGGACATACGGGTGATCAGGTAAAGGCGGTCGGATGTTAAAGCTGCGAATTATTACTGCGATTATTTCACTAGTTATTCTACTGGCTGTGCTTTTCGTTGTGCCGGAGATGGTTGCCGAGATCATTATTTCCATCGTGCTTCTGGTCGGTGCCTGGGAATGGTCCGGATTTCTGGGCTTCAAATCGAACAATATGAGATACGGTTATGTCTTTGTAATAGCAGCGTTAATGGTTTTCACGGTTTCCGTCTTGGATGGGTATTCGAGTCAGGTCTTGCAGGTCGCCTGCGTCTGGTGGTCTGTTGCGTTCATTTGGACATTTTTTTTCCCAACAGCGATCCCGGTAATGCTTCGCTGGATTTGCGGTGCACTTGTATTGGTGCCGCTCTTCGTCGCATTGCTTGAGCTGTATGCCCTGTCGTCGCAGTTTCTGTTGCTCGCTTTGATTATAGTTTGGGCTGCAGATATGGGTGCTTATTTTGCAGGAACACATTTTGGCCGCGTCAAATTAGCGCCGAGCATCAGTCCCGGGAAAACGTGGGAGGGTGTGTTTGGCGGACTCGCCATGGTGGTACCACTTGCATTTGTCTGGGCCCATTATGCAGACCGCGAAATTCTGGTCATTCTGCCATTCTGCCTCGCAGTTGGCGCACTGTCCGTGGTCGGCGATTTAACGGTCAGTATGTTTAAGCGCACCGCTGGGGTGAAGGACAGTGGCAAACTGTTTCCCGGTCATGGCGGCGTTCTCGACCGCGTCGATAGTATTGCTGCTGCGGCGCCGTTATTTGCCCTTGGTATCACCTGCCTGGGGTTGCTGTGATGGCCTGTGCAGCAATCATTCATGAACGAATAGATAGCGCTATCGAGAATATCCTCGGAACTGCAGCTCGTACAATCAGTCCACTAGGCACGATGACAATTTATGACTAACTTCCTGACCAACCTCGTGGCATTCATTGCTTTGATAAGCATTCTTGTCGCTGTGCACGAATACGGGCATTACATTGTTGGCCGTTGGTCGGGGATGAAGGTGCTGCGCTTTTCTATCGGTTTTGGCAAACCAATCTGGATGCGAAAGGCTGGCAAGGACCAAACTGAGTATTGCCTCTCTGCAATCCCGCTCGGCGGCTACGTAAGATTTCTCGATAGTCGTGAAGGGGTCGTTGAGCCTAGGGACGTCGGTCGAGCCTTTGATCAGCGGCCGATTCCAGCACGCATCGCTGTTTTACTGGCCGGCCCTGCGTTTAATTTCATTTTCGCGATTCTGGTCTACTGGTTGCTAATGGCAGGTGGCATTATGATCGTCAAACCAGCTGTAGGCGTGGTCGAGGCCGATTCTTATGCGGATCAGGCAGGCCTTACGTTCGGCGACAAAATCATCCGGGTTGGCGACGTAGCCGCGACCGAATGGGAATCAACGCTGGTCGCTATTTTGGGTGAAATGGTCGATGACGGTCGAGTACCTCTGACACTTACAGGAAGTGACGGTCGCGAACGACAAACAACTCTGCAGGTCGGAAACGACAAGACTCGGCTAACAGAGCCCGGTGTATTATTTGAAGGTCTTGGATTCGTGCCATGGCAGCCACCTGCAATCATCGCGGAATTACCGGAAGACGGCCCTGCTGTAAATAGCGGCCTTGCAATAGGTGATCGTATAACCACTATTGCCGGTCAAACCATCAGGAACTTCGAAGACCTGCGAATCGCGGTACAGTCGCGTGCAGGCGAAGAGGTTGTTATTGAGTATGCTCGAGAAGGGCAGCCCGGTGCGGTTGATGTCCAAATCGGTGAGCGCACTGTAGGTGATGCAACTCACGGCTACCTGGGTGTGGGCTGGAGCAGCGAGGGCGGAGAGGATTTCTATCAGCGAATTGTCTATACCCCGCTCGAGTCATTGAATTCGGCGATAAATCGTACGTGGATGTCGACAGTATTTACGGTCAATATGCTGGGCCGAATGGTGACCGGTGACGTCTCTATCAAGAACATTAGCGGTCCGATCAAAATCGCACAAATCGCAGGCGAGTCTGCGGAGCGTGGTTGGCGTTATTTTGTCAGTATCATGGCGGTTATTAGCATCAGTCTTGGTGTACTGAATCTTCTGCCTATCCCGGTTCTCGACGGTGGCCAGATCGTGTATCAGCTAGTTGAAGGCCTAAAAGGTAGCCCGATGACCGAACGAGCGCAGATTATTGGGCAACAAGTGGGCATACTCGCTTTGTTGTTGCTAATGAGCTTCGCCTTTTACAATGACATTTCGGGAATACTTGGTTGACCGAATTTCGGGCAGTCGATGCAAGTGGAATATATTGAAGATGAGAAAAACTCTATTCGCCATGTTGGCCGCACTGCCGCTTATGTCACTAGCGGCCGAAGAATTCGTTGTCAAAGACATGCGAGTTGAAGGCTTGCAGCGTATTGCTGAAGGCACTGTATTCAACTATTTACCGATAAACGTTGGCGATACTATCGATAGCGTCAAGGTCGCCGAAGCGATTCGCGCCATATACGAACAAGACTTGTTTGACGATATCGAATTGAGGCGTGAGGACGATACTCTGGTAATCGTCGTGCAGGAGCGCCCATCGATCGAAAGCTTCACCATTGATGGTAATAAAGATATCAAGACGGAAGACCTGATGGGGGCGCTTCGCGAAGTTGGCTTAGTGAAGGGCCGTACGTTTGACCGCTCGGTGCTTGATAACATCGATATGTTTCTACGCGACAAATACTATGAGGGCGGCAAATATGGCGTCAAAATCGATACGACGGTAGCAGATCAACCGAATAACACTGTGCAAATCACAATCGATATAAAAGAGGGTGATCGCGCCACGATTCGACAGGTCAATATCGTCGGTAACGATATTTTTAATGAAAAAGACATTCGCTCCAATTTCGAACTGAGCACTGGCAACTGGTTGTCGTGGCTTCGCCAGGATAATCGATACTCAAAAGAGGCGTTAGAGGGCGATCTCGAATTACTGCGATCTTTTTATATGGATCGTGGTTACGCCGATTTTCGTGTCGATTCCACACAAGTCACCATTTCGCCAAACAAGGAAGACATTTTCGTAACGATCAATGTTCACGAGGGTGATGTCTACAAGATTTCTGATGTCAGACTAGTGGGCGAAATGGTTATTCCAGAAGAGTATCTTCGTGCTCAGATCCTCGTGCAGCCGCAAATGGTCTTCAATCAGGCTTTGCTGACAGCATCGGCGGACTTAATGCAGTTTTTACTGGGGGCTACGGGTTACGCCAATGCAGAAATTGACCCGGTCCCTGAACTGAATCACGAGACCAAGGAAGCGGCGATAACGTTCTACTTGGATGCGCAGAGCCGGGTGTACGTGCGAAACATCAATTTCAATGGTGTAACTGAAGTTGAAGATGAAGTGCTACGTCGCGAGGTGCGCCAACTGGAAGGCGCCTATTTGTCGAATTCCCTGATGGACCGTTCGAAGGTTTTGCTGCAGCGTCTGCCGTTTATTGAGCAGGGCGTCGATTACAGCACCTCACCGGTGCCCGGGAGTCCGGACCTGGTCGACGTCGACATCGATCTCGAATATCGAATGCCGGGTCAGTTTTCTCTCGGTGTTGGCTATTCCGGTTTACAAAAACTTCTCTTGAACGGTAATATTATTCACTCGAACTTTCTTGGATCCGGCAACCGGGTCGCAGTGCGGTTAAACTCGGGCCGCTACCAGAAAATCTACAGTATCTCGCACACAGATCCTTATCGAACGATGGATCGAGTATCGCGGACCGTGAGTGTGACCCATCAGGATATCGCGCAATTCACATCCGCGGCTTCCGATTTCTCGACGACCAGCTCCAGCGCGAGCGTCGACTACAGTTATCCAATCACCGATTATCAACGCCTGTCATTTGGTTTGAGCTATCAGCACTCTCAAATGCTTGCCTCGGTCAATAGCACGACGCAAGCGCAAGAATGGGTAGCCAACAATGGCAACCAATTTACAAAGGATATTGGGAACCGATATAGGTTCTCCGGTACCGAATTTACTAGTTTTGAGATGCTCCTCAGTTGGCAATTCGATAGCCGAAACGCCTCGTTGTTTCCGACGAGCGGTACGCGCCAGCAAGTATTTCTGTCCACCGTGATCCCCGGTAGTAATGTTGAGTATTTTCAGGCTCGATACCTTTTCACTAAATACATACCAATTACGCAAAAATGGATTATTCGACTGAATGCAGAGACTGGTATCGCCCAAGGTATGGGTGATACGACTGCTGCTCCGCCGTATAAACAGTTCTACGGTGGTGGTCCACAGTCCGTACGTGGGTTCAAAGAGTCCTACCTCGGCCCACGCGACAGCCGCGGGCGGCCTTATGGTGGTAATATGTTGGTTGCAGCTCAGGCAGAGCTTATAGTCCCTCTGCCGAAGCAATTTGCGAGCCAGGCACGGGCCAGCATTTTTTATGACTTCGGTAACGTATTCAATACTGGTGAGGTCACATTTACGGACAAGCTCGGGTCGCCGTTCGAATATAAGCCCGCCCTTAAAAATTTAAAAAGATCTGTTGGTATAAGTGTGCAATGGTTGGCACCAATGGGACTTTTCCGATTCAGCTGGGCGTATCCGCTTAATACTTATGAGAAAAGCGACAGATATTACGGAGATTATCTGGAAAAATTCCAGTTCTCCATGGGACAAGCGTTTTAAAGGAATAGGATACATGAGCTTTATGAATAAGCAGTTAGTAAAAGTAGCACTAAGCGTTGTTCTGGTCTTTGCAGTTGCATTGCCGGTTTCGGCTCAGGTAACGAAGATTGGCGTTGTTAGCTTGCAGGCTCTCGCTGAGCGTTCGCCGCAGACGAAAGTGGTAATGGATACATTGCGCGAAGAGTTCGCACCGCGCGAACGCGATATTATTGCGAAGCAAAAAGAAATCGCAGATCTTCAAGCAAAAACTCAAAAAGATCTGGCCGTGATGGGTGAAACGGAGCGTCGTAACGCCGAGAAGACCCTGCGTGATCTGGGTCGTGAGTTTGAACGTCTGCGTACTGAATATCAGGAAGACATTAATCTTCGGCAAAATGAAGTGTACGGTGAGCTGCAACGCTCTGTATTGAAAGAAGTTCAGGATTACGCAGAGGCACAAGGTTTCGATCTTGTTATTGGTGACGGCGTACTGTACGCCAGTAGCGCGGTCAACATTACTGAAGATGTGCTCAACGCGGTTATTGCCAATTATGATGCCGCTGCACAGTAAGCGGGCGTTAGACAACTAGCATGCCGGTCAGCCTTGGAGAACTTGCAGTAAGTATTGGTTGCGAGCTAATCGGGGACCCGGATGTTGTTGTCAGCGATGTTGCGTCGCTAGAGAACGCGACACCACAGTCACTGACTTTCCTTTCCAGTGCGTCCTATATCAAGCAGCTGCCTTCGACGAAGGCAGCTGCTGTTGTATTGAGAGCTGAAGAAGCCGACGCATGTCCTGTCGCGGCGTTTATTACTGACAATCCATATGCGACGTATGCCCGGATGGCGGCGTTGGTTCGTCCGGAAGCGTCGTTCGAGCCGGGGATTCACGACACTGCGGTAGTTTCTTTGTCGGCAAGCGTCGCACTGAGCGCACACATTGCGGCAAATGTGGTCATTGGTGAGAGGTCGATAGTCGGCAAGAATACCTTCGTAGGTCCAGGCACTGTTATCGGTCCGGACTGTCGCGTAGGTGACGATTGCCGTTTTGTTGCAAACGTGACCCTGGTAAAGCGGGTAGAAATCGGCGCTCGCGGGTTGTTTCACCCCGGCCTTGTGATCGGTTCCGATGGGTTTGGCAACGCCATGACACCTGAGGGTTGGGTCAAGATTCCGCAGCTAGGCGGTGTCAGCATCGGCGACGACGTTGAAATTGGTTCGAACACGACGGTTGACTGCGGTGCTATTGGTGACACCGTAATCAAGCACGGTGCGCGTATCGATAATCTGTGCATGATCGCGCATAACGTTCATATCGGTGAGCACACTGCACTCGCATGCCAGACGGCGATCGCAGGCAGCACGAAGATTGGTGATCGCTGTCTGTTTGCTGGCCGCTCTGGTGCGGTTGGGCATCTGAATGTATGTGATGATGTTATTGTGCTCTCGCGAGCCGTACTGACGAAGGATGTAACCGCACCGGGTACGTACTCGGGAAGCTTCCCAGCGGAGTTGGCGGACACATGGGCGAAGCAAGTTGCGCGCTTCCGCCGCCTTGGCAACTTAATTGCACGAGTTAAGAAACTGGAATAATGATTCATCCCACAGCCGTAATTTCTGATTCAGCGACAATGGCGGACGATGTTGAGATCGGACCATTCACCGTTATTGGCGATCACGTCGATATTGGCGGAGGCACTCGGATCGAAAGTCATGTTGTTGTGAACGGCCCGACGAAGATCGGCAAAGACAACCACATTTATCAATTTGCGTCGATTGGCGATGATCCGCAAGATAAGAAATACGCGAATGAGCCGACGCGGTTGACTATAGGTGACCGTAATACGATTCGCGAATATTGCACCATTAGTCGCGGCACCATCCAGGATGCTGGTGATACGTTTGTTGGGGACGATAATTGGATTATGGCGTACTGCCATATCGCGCACGATTGTGTAGTCGGAAACCATACCATCATGGCCAACGGTGCAACACTCGCCGGGCATGTGCATTTAGGTGATTGGGTAATATGCGGCGGTAACTCCGGCATACACCAGTTCTGCAAGATCGGTGCGCATGCATTCCTGGGTATGCATACGGGAGTCAATCGTGACGTGCCGGCGTACACGCTTGTGTCCGGTCAACCAGCCGTTCCCAAGGGCATCAATAGCGAGGGATTGAAGCGGCGGGGCTTCTCGACGGATCAAATTCGTAACATCAAGAACGCCTATCGGCTTGTTTACCGCAAGGGCCATAAACTGGCTGAGGCGATAGAGCGGATCGAATCTGTTTTGGACGAACAGCAAGAGCTGCTACCATTTCTTGATTCCCTGCGTTCTTCGGAACGCGGCATCATCCGCTAGTTCACTGAGTATGAAGATCGGTTTGGTTGCTGGTGAGTCGTCTGGCGATCTATTGGGAGCGGGATTGATACGCGCCCTGAAAAAGCATTATCCCGACGCGATTTTCGAAGGCATCGCGGGACCCGAGATGACGGCTGCGGGATGTGAGCGGTGGGAGCCTGCGGAATCACTTGCCGTATTCGGACTCATCGAACCATTGGCGCACTTGCCGCGTTTACTAAGATTGCGAAAACACCTCATCAAACGTTGGACCGAGTCGCCACCCGACGTGTTCGTTGGTATTGATGCGCCCGATTTTAATCTGAGTCTTGAGACGAGACTGCGAGCTAGCGGAGTTAAGACCGTGCACTATGTGAGCCCCTCTGTTTGGGCGTGGCGGGCCGGTCGGATCAAGACTGTGAAGGCGGCCGCCGACAAGGTCTTATGCATATTGCCTTTCGAAGAGGCGATCTATGAGGACGAAGGTGTTGATGCAATTTTCGTCGGGCACCCGAAAGCCGATAGCACTCCAGAGAGCCAGGACGTGCCGGCAGCGCGCATGGCGCTTGGCCTGACTGCCGATGAGGTCGTTGCCATCCTTCCAGGAAGTCGGGCCAGCGAAGTCTCGATGCTGGGAGAAATCTTCGTTGCAACTGCCCGAATTATTTTGGGTGCTCGTGAAAGTGTGCAATTTGTGACCCCTGTGGCGACACCAGCATTACGATCTGAGATTGAGGCACAGATTGCATCCGCCGGACTTTTGGAAAAGTTTATCTTGCTTGATGGGAATTCCGAGCAAGCGATGATCGCGGCCGATGTTGTTCTGCTGGCGTCGGGTACGGCGGCACTTGAATCTGCATTACTGGAGAAGCCAACAGTTGCTGCGTATCGACTCGGCAGAATCACGCATGCGATCATGATAGGCCTGAATTTGTTGAAGATATCCAAGTTCACGCTGCCAAACCTATTGACTGAGTCACCGCTGGTGCCCGAGTTTATCCAAGATGAGGCGTGTCCGGACAATATCGCTGACGCTGTTATTAAATTGCTGGATGACCCTGATCGAAGGCAATCAATTAGTGATAGATTTGCTAGACTGAGAACCGATCTGGCGCTAAACGCAGACCAGCGTGCAGCCGATGCGGTGATCTCGCTTCTCAAGTAAAAATCTGAAAATGCAGCAGGCAATACTATTTGAAACAGACGGGCTATCAGCCGGCGTCGACGAGGCTGGTCGCGGTTCATTGGCAGGCCCTGTCGTGGCGTCTGCTGTGCTGTTGAATCCGCGTGCGCCGATTAGCGGCCTTGCCGACTCAAAGAAATTGACGGAAAAGCGCCGTAACGAACTCGCAGTTGCAATCAAGCAGCAGTCACTGGCCTGGTCTGTTGGTTGGGCTGACTCTACGGAAATCGATGCGATCAATATTCTCTATGCGACCATGCTCGCGATGAGGCGGGCGATCATCGGTCTTGCGGTAAAGCCGACTAAAGTCCTGGTTGACGGCAACCGTCTACCGGATCTCAATTTCAATGGCATCATGATGGCGGGCGAAGCGATTATCGGTGGAGATGATAAAGTCGATGTGATTAGCGCGGCATCAATCATCGCCAAAACAACCCGCGATCACATGATGTGCGAACTGGGCAGAATATTCCCAAATTACGAATTCGCTCGCCATAAAGGCTATGGGACGACAATTCACTGCGCTAGGTTGCAAGAGTTTGGCCCGTGCCGCGAGCATCGGCAGACCTTCGCTCCTGTGAGAGCGGCGACTAAATGAGCGCGAATTTCGTCCATTTGCACCTTCATACCGAGTACTCGATGGTCGATAGCACGGTGCGAATTCCTCAGTTGGTCGCGCGTTGCGCTGAGGAAAAAATGCCGGCGATCGGAATGACCGATCAAAACAATCTATTTGGTCTTGTGAAGTTTTATCGTAAGTCTTTGGCGGCAGGCGTAAAGCCGATAATCGGTCTCGATCTTCGAATAGCTAATGACGATGACGCCGCTCATCCATTTACATTGCTATTACTGGTGAAGGACAACGACGGTTACCGGAAGTTGTCCGAGCTCGTGACGCGTTGTTACATCGAAGGTCAGGCCAACGGTCTGCCGATGGCGCAGCGCGAATGGCTTAATGAGAAATCCTGCACTGGACTGATAGCCTTATCCGGTGCGCGCGAAGGTGATATTGGCCGCGCGATTGTTGCGGGCAATGACGATCACGTCAACGAGTGCCTCGATTATTGGCTGGATGTTTTTGGCGATCGTTTTTACCTCGAATTGATTCGTACAGGGCGTAAGACTGAGGAAGCTGTCGTTCAGCGCAGCCTGAAACTTGCTACAGAGAGAAATGTAGCCGTTGTGGCAAGCAATGACGTGCGGTTCTTGAATCGTGACGAGTTCAATGCACATGAAGCGCGTGTATGTATTCATGAAGGACGGGGTCTCGGCGATATGGATCGGCCACGAAACTACAGTGAAAACCAATATCTGCGTTCCCCAGAAGAGATGGCTGAGCTCTTTAGCGATGTGCCTGCAGCATTACAGAATACGGTTGAGATCGCGCGTCGTTGTTCTTTAGACCTCAAGCTCGGCGACAGCATTTTGCCAGCGTTCCCGGTACCTTCTGGTGAGACTGAAGCAGACTTCCTCGAAGCTGAGGCGCGGCAGGGTCTTCAGGCATCTCTGGAGACGAAATTCGCACTAGAAAGTGTTCCCGTCAAAGAGCGAGATGCGTTCTCAGCGCCGTATCACAGTAGACTCAAGATCGAGCTCGGGGTCATTCAGTCGATGGGTTTCCCAGGCTATTTCCTGATCGTAGCCGACTTTATTCGTTGGGCACGTGAAAATAACGTTCCCGTTGGACCTGGGCGTGGTTCGGGCGCGGGCTCTCTGGTCGCCTGGGTCCTTGGCATTACTGATCTTGATCCGTTACAGCATGGCCTCTTGTTTGAGCGATTTCTGAATCCCGAGCGTGTATCCATGCCCGATTTCGATATCGATTTCTGTATGGAGGGTCGCGATCGGGTTATCGACTACGTCGCGGAGCAATACGGCCGTGAGCGAGTTTCACAAATCATTACTTTTGGCACGATGGCAGCCAAGGCGGTTATTCGCGATACCGGTCGCGTGCTCGGACAGCCTTACGGTTTCGTGGATCGTATTGCAAAGCAGGTTCCATTTGAAGTCGGTATTACACTGGAAAAAGCACTAAAGGATTCTGAAGAGCTGGCCACGATGTATCGGGATGACGAGGAAGTCACAGCTCTTATTGATCTGGCGAAGTCCCTCGAAGGCTTGGTACGAAATGCCGGCAAACACGCGGGCGGTGTGATCATCTCACCGGGTGCGCTGACAGACTTTGCACCGCTGTATTGTGAGCAAGGCGGTGCGAATCTTGTAACGCAACTGGACAAGGATGATGTCGAGGCGGTTGGTCTTGTTAAGTTCGACTTCCTGGGCCTAAAGACATTGACGATCATCGATTGGGCCGTGCAAATAATCAACGAGACCAATACTGGATTAAACCTCTCGATCAAGCGTATTCCGGATAACGATCCGAGTACGTTTCAGTTGTTACGCACCACGTATACGGCGGCTATTTTCCAGCTTGAATCCAGCGGTATGCGTGACCTCATCAAGCGTATGAAGCCAGATCAGTTTGATGACCTTGTTGCACTGGTCGCGTTATTTCGCCCAGGCCCACTGCAGTCTGGCATGGTCGATGATTTCATCACGCGCAAACACGCGACGAACAAGGCCGATATTGACTATCTGCATCCGGAATTGAAGCCAGTGCTGGAGGAGACGTACGGCGTCATTCTGTATCAGGAGCAGGTGATGCAGATCGCGCAGGTCCTGGCAGGCTATACGCTTGGCGGCGCTGATCTGTTGCGACGCGCGATGGGTAAGAAAGACGCGAAAGAAATGGAGCAGCAACGTGAGATATTCATCGCCGGTGCGGTGAGTCGTGGCGTTGCGGACAAGACTGCGACTCGTATCTTCGATCTGATGGAGAAGTTCTCCGGATACGGCTTCAATAAATCTCATTCGGCCGCTTATGCCGTCTTGTCTTACCAGACGGCCTACCTAAAGGCGCATTATCCTGGCGCGTTCATGGCGGCTGTTATGAGTGCCGATCTTCATAACACCGATCGCCTTGTAACGCTGAAGGACGAATGCCGCCAACTGAAGCTCAGATTGATGGCGCCGGATATTAATTCGTCTGATTACCATTTTAGCGTACCCGACGAGACCACTATTTTGTACGGTCTCGGCGCGATCAAGGGCGTTGGGCGTGGTGCAGTCGAAGCATTGATCGCGCAGCGCGAGCAGAACGGCCCCTATACGAGCCTCGCTGAATTCTGCAGACGTATTGATCATGAAAAAATTAATCGTCGCGCGCTTGAGGCAATGATTAAGTCGGGTGGGATGGATAGTTTTGGCGATTCGCGACGCGGCATGATGCACCAGGTTCCAGAGGCGATGAAGGGCGCGGATCAGGAGGCCAAGGCCGCTGCTGCTGGGCAGAATGACATGTTTGGGCTGGCGGAACCTGCCGCTGAAGTCGCTGTAGGGAAGGCGCCGAAAATGGCGGAGTGGCAAGACCGTCTGCTACTGAACAGTGAAAAGGAAGCGCTTGGCCTCTATCTCACGGGGCACCCATTTGATGCGGTTCGCCATGATGCTCGGCATTTGTCCGATGGCCGGTTGGGCGATATCACGGCAGAACCGGCCCCGCAGTCAAGCAGGGGCGAGCGCAAATACGCGCATGCGAAGCGCGAGGCAACCGTCGCCGGATTAATCGTTGATATTCGCAAGCGCGGTAATCGCGTTAGTGTCGTCCTGGATGACGATACGGCACGAATGGAAGTCAGCTTTTTCAGCGAGGCGTTTCAGGAATTTCGCCATCTCTTGGTGAAAGATGAGATCGTCATCGTAACCGGCGGCCTGCGTTACGATGACTTTATTGGCAACTGGACGGTGAATGCAAAAAACGTCCTACACATCGATCGTGTGATCGAATCTCGAGCGAAGGGCCTTGTCTTGAGCCTCGGACCAAATGGCCAGGGTGAGAACTTGCTAGTTAAGTTACATGATCTATTGCTGCCGTTTCGAGAGGGTAATTGTGACGTTTCGGTGCGGTATATCGGCGACAATGCAGCGGCGAGATTGTCGCTGGGGCCAGAGTGGACCGTACGGCCCAGTCGCGAATTACGTGATAAGTTGACGGAATTACTCGGCAAGAATAATGTCCGTCTTATATACGCCCCTGGTCGCGAATTAAATTAATGCAGGAGCGGCCTAAGGTCGCTAGTTCTTATGGATTTAAAATTTCTGGATTTTGAGCAACCAATTGCTGAGCTTGAGGCGAAGATCGATGAGTTGCGCTACTTTGGTGATGATTCCGAAGTCAACATCAACGAAGAAGTCGCGCGCCTCAAAGAGAAAAGTCAGGCGTTGACGAAAAGGATTTTCTCGAAGCTGTCGCCTTGGCAGGTCGCTCGTGTGGCACGCCATGAGTCGCGACCCTATACACAAAACTATCTCGATATGATCATTCCAGACTTCCAGGAACTGCACGGCGATCGTATGTACGCCGATGACCCGGCGATTGTTGGCGGCGTCGGAACAATCGACGGTCATGCTGTGATGTTCATCGGACATCAGAAAGGACGAGACACCAAAGAACGAGTTCGCCGTAACTACGGTATGCCTAAGCCCGAGGGCTATCGCAAAGCACAACGGCTAATGCGTATGGCTGAAAAGTTTTCGATGCCAGTGGTGACATTCATCGATACACCGGGCGCATATCCTGGTGTTGGCGCTGAAGAGCGCGGACAAAGTGAAGCAATCGCACAGAGTCTGTACATGATGGCCGGGCTCAAGACGCCAATAATATGCGTCGTCATTGGTGAGGGCGGATCAGGTGGTGCACTGGCCATTGGCGTAGGCGACAAATTAATCATGCTGCAGTACAGCATCTATTCCGTGATCTCACCCGAAGGCTGTGCAACTATTCTGTGGAAGAGCGCTGACAAGGCAGAGCAAGCAGCCGAAGCGATGCGCATTACTGCGGCCCACTTGAACGAATTTGGCCTCGTTGATGAGGTATTACCCGAACCATTAGGTGGGGCTCACCGCAATCCGAAGGGTATGGCGGAAGTCGTCCGCAATGCCCTGTTGAGTAGTCTTGATGAGCTGACCCAGCTTTCGACCGAACAGCTGCTAGAGAAGCGCCAGCAGCGACTCGCGAGCTTTGGTCAGTTTAAAGAAACGTGACCTTCAGCCCCGCAATTCTCGCGGAGCAATTAGCTGAACTCGAATGTCTCGCTGGCAGACCGGCACGCTATATTGTTGCCTTTAGTGGCGGGCTTGATTCGTCAGTCTTGTTGCATGCCCTCGCCAATCTCCCGATCGAGGGCGAGAATAGAGTCTCCGTTGTTGCGATTCACGTTGATCATGGCCTGCAGCCGGAATCTTTAAGCTGGAGCGAGTTGTGTGAAGCAACGGCGGCGAAGCTTGGGGTCGAGTTTCGATCAATTAACGTTAACGTTCAATTGGAGTCTGGTAAAGGCCCGGAGGCCTCTGCACGCGAGGCTCGCTATTCGGCATTGTATGCCGAACTTCGCAATGATGACTGGTTACTCAGTGCTCATCATAGGGAAGATCAGGCGGAAACGCTGTTGCTCAATCTAATTCGTGGCAGCGGTCCGGCGGGCGTTGCCGGTATCGGCAGTATTCGTCGCTTCGGCCCTGGCTGGCTGGCGCGGCCCATGTTGGATATTAATCGAGGCGATATAGAGATTTATGCGAGCGATAACGAACTTCGATGGGTTGAAGATCCGTCGAATACCGATCGCCGTTTCGACCGAAATCTCCTGCGTCACGAAGTCATGCCGCGTCTAAAGTTGCGTTGGCCAGATATTGCTGCTCGATTGCAGCGCAGCGCGGGTCACGCGGGCGAAGCATCGCAATTGCTTCTTGAATTGGCTGAGGCTGATCTTAAGAGTTTGGGTCCAAGTTCTGCGAGGATTCCGATTGACGAACTCACGAGCCTCTCGGCGGCCCGGCAACGCAACGTCATTCGCTACGCGCTGCGCGATCAGGGTCTGTCGACGCCGACCACTGTGCAGCTAGATCGGATCATGAGTGAGGTAATTTCAGCGCGAGAAGATGCGCAACCGTTGGTGACCTGGCCAGGGGCTGCCGTTCGCCGCTATCGAAACGGCCTATATCTGATGCCAGAAACTCTCGCCTCGGCCATTGAATCCGCGTCTATCTCAGGCGATGAGCTCTTGCTCGGCCCGGGTTTAGGGCGACTTACCTTCGAGGCAGGGACCGCTGCTGGATTATCTAAAGAGCTTTTCGATGGTGGATTGACGGTGAAAGTCAGAACCGGTGGAGAGAGAATTTCTCCTTTTGGTCAAGTACATACGCGTGAACTCAAGAAGTTACTTCAAGAGAGCGGCATCGTTCCCTGGATGCGCGATCGATTGCCTCTGGTGTATTCTGGCGATCGTCTTGTCGCCGTAGGGGACCTATGGCTGGCCGCAGATGCGGTCTCTGAGCCGGGTATCGCGGTGCGTTGGGTTGGTCGTCCTGCATTGCATTAGAGGGTACTGCCTGATAACGTTTAACACCGTCTACAGTCCAACGACGGCGCGGAATTCGAAGGGTTGGAAGAAAGCACCAGTTTCACATGGGTTGCTTTTGATCCAGCCCTTTCTTGTTTCTCGCTTTCTGCGAGAAAGTTCTCTCTAAATAGCGCGCGAACAATCACGGATTCACATATGACATCGTATGTATTTATCACCGGCGGCGTGGTCTCTTCTTTAGGGAAGGGCATCACTTCAGCTTGCCTCGGCGCGATACTTGAAGCGCGTGGATTGACAATTAGCATGATTAAGCTCGATCCTTATATCAATGTTGATCCCGGCACCATGAGCCCCTTTCAACACGGTGAGGTCTTCGTGACTCATGATGGGACCGAGACTGATCTTGATCTCGGTCATTACGAGCGATTCGTGCGAACCGCGAAAGGTGGCCGGCACAGTAATTACACCACGGGCCGAATCTACGAAAGCGTTATCGCAAAAGAGCGCCGCGGCGAATACCTTGGAGCGACTGTTCAGGTGATTCCGCACATTACTGATGAGATTAAGCGGTGCGTGCAAAAAGGTGCTGGTGATGCCGATATTTGTCTTGTCGAGATTGGTGGCACTGTCGGCGATATTGAGTCTTTGCCATTTCTGGAGGCCATTCGTCAGATGGGTGTCGTACTTGGCCATGATCGGGTTGTTTACGTTCATCTAACTCTTGTGCCCTACATTTCGACTTCGTCCGAGATTAAGACCAAACCGACACAGCACTCCGTCAAAGAGCTGCGGTCGATCGGAATTCAGCCGGACATACTCGTATGTCGATCCGAGAAGCCACTACCGAACGAGGAGCGTCGCAAAATCGCGTTGTTCACCAATGTTCAGGAGAAAGCCGTTATCTCAGTGTGGGATGCCGACGATCTCTACAAGATACCTGCGATGATTCATGATCAGGGGCTCGATGGGATTGTTACGCGCCAGTTGGGTTTGGCCTTACCCAAGGCAGACTTGCACGAGTGGGATACCATCGTCGATGCCAAGGAAAATCCAACGCTAGAAGTGAACGTCGCAATGGTTGGTAAGTACATGAATCTCAAGGATTCATATATTTCGCTGGTCGAAGCATTGCAGCATGGTGGGATTCATACGCGGACTCGCGTCATAATTCACTACATAGAATCGAAGGACATTGAAGAGCGGGGCGTAGATTGCCTCAGGGACATGGACGGCATCGTGGTCCCAGGTGGTTTTGGCGACCGCGGCATCGAAGGTAAGATTGAAGCTGTGCAATTTGCGCGTGAGAACAGCATCCCATATCTCGGCATTTGCCTCGGTATGCAGGTTGCCGTCATCGAAGCGGCGCGCCATCTGGCGGGTCTCGACGGCGCCATGAGTACCGAGTTCAACAAGGACACGCCGCATCCCGTTGTGGCCCTCATTACAGAATGGCAGGATCAGGCGGGCGATACCGAAGAGCGTAATGAGCAATCCGACATGGGTGGCACCATGCGATTGGGCGCACAGGGCATCACACTTCAAGAAGGATCGCTGGCTGCGGCGAGTTACGGCAGCACCGAGATCGAGGAACGTCACCGGCATCGCTATGAGGTGAATAATAACTACAGAGACCAATTGTCGGATGCAGGGCTGGTGTTTTCAGGGTTGTCTATCGATGACTTAGTGGAAATGGTTGAGTTGCCGGGTCATCCGTTCTTTCTTGCCAGTCAGTTTCATCCCGAATTCACGTCGAACCCACGCGATGGTCATCCGTTATTTAAGAGCTTCATCGCAGCCGTTCGAGAAAACAGCAAAGGCGAGTTGCTCGAGGCGGCAAAGACATGAAGCTTTGCGGATTTGAGGTTGGCAACGATCAACCTATTTTCTTGATCGCCGGCACTTGTGTTGTTGAGAGTGAGCAAATGACCTTGGATACCGCCGGGACGCTAAAAGAGGTTTGTGGCGAGCTTGGAATTCCTTTTATTTACAAATCGTCTTTTGATAAAGCCAACCGAAGCTCGCGCGATGGTTTTCGAGGGCCCGGCATGGAAGAGGGGCTTCGCATCCTGAGTGAAGTGAAGAAGCAGCTGGATGTGCCAATTCTAACTGATGTGCATGAAGACACGCCGATGGACGAAGTTGCGGACGCTGTCGATGTCTTGCAGACGCCAGCCTTCCTTTGCCGCCAGACGAATTTTATTTTGCGTGCCGCGGCGACGGGATTACCGATTAATATCAAGAAGGGGCAGTTCCTGTCACCTTGGGAAATGCAGAACGTCGTCGATAAAGCGAAATCGACCGGCAATGACGACATCATGGTCTGCGAACGTGGGTTCAGCTTTGGTTACAACAATCTGATATCCGATATGCGCAGTCTTGCTGTGATGCGCGGTAGCGGTGCTCCGGTAGTTTTTGACGCGACGCATTCGGTTCAACAGCCAGGCGGCCTTGGTTCATCCTCAGGCGGCCGACGCGAATTCATTCCTGTGCTGGCCCGATCAGCAGCAGCAGCTGGCGTTGCGGGATTCTTTATGGAAACTCATCCCGACCCTGATAAGGCGCTGAGTGACGGCCCGAACGCGTGGCCACTGCACAAAATGAAACAACTTCTCGAAACATTGATGTCGATCGACGTCACCATTAAGCAAAGCGGATATCTCGAAGCAGACTACGGTCTTGGGGTTCCGAAATAAACACCGAATAAGGAAGTCGCAATGATCAGGATTATTAAAGTATGCGGTCGAGAAATTCTCGACTCTCGTGGCAATCCGACAGTTGAGGCCGACGTCTCATTGGCGGACGGTAGTACTGCTCGCGCCAGCGTACCGTCAGGCGCTTCGACGGGTTCTCGCGAGGCAGTAGAGCTACGTGATGGCGATCAGTCCCGCTATCTCGGGAAAGGAGTGCAACAAGCAGTTGCTAATGTGAATGGCGCTCTGAGCGGCGCTCTTTTGGGCATTGACTTCGAAGACCAACGTGCCGTAGATCAGTGCATGATTAACCTCGACGGAACCGATAACAAAGGCCAACTTGGCGCTAACGCACTGCTAGCAGTATCGCTGGCTGTTGCAAAAGCCGAAGCAGTTTCAAAGGGCGTCTCGCTGTTTCGCCATCTGGGTAGCAGCACAGTGATGCCGCTTCCAATGATGAATATCATCAATGGCGGCGCACACGCCGACAACAGTGTCGATATTCAGGAATTTATGGTGCTGCCAGTCGGCGCGCCATCATTTACTGAAGCACTGCGATACGGCGCGGAGATATTCCATAGCTTGAAAAGCGTCTTGAAGGGCCAGGGCATGAACACAGCGGTGGGTGATGAGGGCGGTTTCGCGCCGGACTTGCCGTCGAACCGTGCCGCGTTGGACACGATTATGACGGCCATCGAAAAGGCCGGCTTCAAGCCAGGTAGTGATATCTTATTGGGCCTCGACGTTGCCAGTTCGGAGTTCTACAAAGATGGTGTCTACAACCTCGAGTCAGAAGGCCGGACGTTCGACGCAACTGGATTTAGCGCATATCTGACCGAATTGGCTGATGCCTATCCGATTATCACCATTGAAGATGGCATGGATGAGGGCGATTGGGATGGCTGGCGCCTACTGACAGATGCCTTGGGCGACCGGGTACAGCTCGTCGGGGATGATTTATTTGTCACCAATACCTCGATCCTACAGCGTGGGATAGATGAAAAAATTGCTAATTCTATATTGATAAAACCTAACCAAATCGGTACCTTAAGCGAAACTCTTGATGCGATTGCTATGGCAGACGCAGCAGGGTTCAGCGCAGTGATCTCGCACCGTTCAGGGGAAACCTCGGACAGTATGATCGCTGACATCGCAGTCGGCACCACGGCGACGCAGATAAAGACCGGTTCTTTGTCCCGGTCAGATCGAGTCTCCAAGTACAACCAGCTGCTACGAATTGAAGAAGAATTGGGCTCAGCAGCAAGGTATGCGGCCCGCTCGGCGTTTTCGGTCAAGGCCTGATGTCATACGACATAGATTTGGGGGAGGGAGCGTTTGTTTAGTTCACGCTGGTTATTAGTAGGGCTCGCGATTGCGGGGCTGGGCCTTCAAGCCGAGCTCTGGTTCTCTGGCGACGGCTATCGAAAGACCTCAAAATTACGTATTGCAGTAGCTGAGCAAAGCGCCCTCAATGGTTCACTGCGCCAACGCAACGGCGCGCTGGATGCTGAAGTAATCAATCTCAAGCAGGGTATGGACGCGGCTGAAGAGCGTGCGCGCACCGACCTCGGGATGATCGGCAAAAGTGAAACTTTCTATCAGGTTGTGCCGGTCGTAAATTCGGCTGGGTAGGCATACCTCACTATGACTTTGCCCGCTTGGGCTCGCGTGCACGGAGCGCCGCTATTCAAGGCGATAATTCGCACGACTCCGGAAGAGTTTGATGTAAGTGAAGAACTCGGTTACGAGCTCGATAGCAATGGCGAGCACGACTTCCTGTATGTCGAGAAAGTTGGCACCAATACTGAATGGCTTAGTCGGCAGCTTGCAAACTTTGCTGATGTTCCGGCGAAAGATGTTGGTTACTCTGGGCTTAAGGACAGGCATGCGGTAACTCGGCAGTGGTTTAGCGTTCCTAGGTGGAATTCACCCGATTGGTCGCTAGTTAACATCGAAGGTGCATCCATTCTCGAGCAGGCGCGGCACTCCAAGAAACTTCGTCGCGGTGCCCACAAATGGAATCACTTCAAGATTATTCTTCGAGGGAAGCTTCCGGATGGCGGCCTTCTGGAAGAACGCATAAAAATGATCGCCATGATGGGCGTGCCTAATTACTACGGCGAACAGCGATTCGGTCGCGAGAGTGGCAATATTCAGTTGGCGCACGATTGGGCGGCGGGTAAACGATTGCCACGCCACAAGCGCAGCATTGCCATTTCCAGCGCCCGTTCGTTTCTCTTTAATGAAAGCCTGAACGAAAAAGTCCTCGACGGTTCCTGGAATCAGCTCACCTCCGGTGATCTCGCCAACCTCGATGGTACTGGCAGCATTTTTAGCGTTGATGACGTGGATTCGGAAATCGAACGTCGGTGTGCCGAGATGGATATTCATCCGGCTGGAGAGCTGGCCTGCGACGGCTCACAATGTGGGCACGAGGCGTGGCAAAATGCGTTCGATAAAGCGCGCGTGAAGCCGGCAAGCCGCAGCCTTCGATTGAGAGTTATTGATCTACAAGTGGAGACCGGTGATCAATACGCCAAACTTTTCTTTAAACTCGGTCGCGGTGCATTTGCGACTTCTGTCTTGCGAGAAATTGCCGCCTATTGATTGAAACTCCGACCGGAGGGGAATGAATGGCTGCTACACAACTCACACTGGACATCATGATTTGCTTTCTTGATGGCCGCGATTGGTTCGGCTGCCGGTCTTGGTGACTTTTGGCGCTTTCCGTCATGCTTTCTGGTTTGTGTGTTAAGCGTCAAATCGGGTCAAATATGTCCAATTTAACTTATCGATCTGTGGAAGTAGCAGCTGCCGCACGCGGTTCGGGAGTCGATTCTGTGCTCAAGTTAGATATAATGTCTCCTTAAGAGTAACGAGCCCAAACATGGCTTATCTTTCCAAATAGCTCGGGGATACTGATGAAGCTAATAACCGCTGTGATCAAACCCTTCCGTCTCGATGAGGTGCGTAATGCGCTGGCCGAAGTCGGCGTGCAGGGGATGACTGTGACTGAGGTGAAGGGATTTGGGCGGCAGCGAGGCCATACCGAATTGTATCGAGGTGCTGAATACGTCGTCGATTTTTTGCCAAAAGTAAAAATTGAATTGGCGATAACTGATGACCTCGTGGAGCGTGTGATTGAGACCATTATTGAGTCGGCGAAAACCGGCAAAGTGGGTGATGGCAAGATATTTGTCACCGATCTTGGTCAGGTCTATCGCATACGCACTGGTGAGATTGGCGATCAGGCAATATAAACTTCAATAACGCCCGCTGTACGCGATCTTTACTCTCGCGTGCAGTGGTTTCGGCCATACTGACGATAGTGAATGTCGGCAGCCTATCTCGATAGAAATACTTTGATCATAACGGGCAGTGCGCTGGTGCCGAACTACGCATGGCATTGGGTAATGGCGAAGCTTAAGGCAATTGCCATCCCTGGCAATTGCTATTGCATCTCTTTTTCGAGCTCCGCCAGTGCCGCCTCAATGCGCTCCAGTTTTTCGCGAGTTCGGGCGAGAACGGCCTCTTGCACCTCGAATTCTTCGCGCGTTACGAGATCAAGCTTACTGATGCCCGACTGCAACACTCCACGAAAATTCGCTTCCAGATCCTCGCGCATGGAATACACACCATCCGGGATGGACTCGGCGAGTTTCTTCGCCAAACTTCCTACTGAATCTCTACTCATGGTTAATAAATACCTGAGTGAAAACGAAAAGGCCAGCAGCAAATACAGATGCACTGATGAGAGAGTGAAGTTGATCTGGTCTCGCAGTCCAAAACAGTGCAAGGCGCCCACGCACTGCACCAGTATGATTCACTGCTCTTAATCGAAAATTCTTAAGATATTGATCTTATAGGTTTTTTTCGAACTTGGCACGCATCCTGCTCTATACAAGACAATAGGTCATTCGACCATAACCTTGAAATGGAGCAGTAAAGAATGAACATTAGAAAAATAGCGCTAGTCGCATTGATACTTCTCACCTCTGGCGCAGCGCATGCTGACGTATCGGGCAATCTTGGTTTCGCCAGTGATTACTACTACCGCGGTATTTTTCAGGCTGAGTCCTCTGCCAGTGGCGGCCTAGACTACGAAAGCGACGGATTCTACGTCGGTACATGGGCGGCCGACGTCAAGGATGGACTTGAGATCGATGGTTACTTTGGCTACGGCGGCGAGCTCGCCGACGGCCTTGGATACAGTGTCGGCTACACCGGCTATTTCTACACTGGTGACTTTGATGATACCTATCAGGAAATTAACCTCGGTTCTTCGCTCGGACTATTCGCACTAGACGTTGCCGTTGGCACATACAAGAACTTTAGTGGACCGACTCAGAACTATACCCATTACTCGCTTAGCGTGGAGAAGAGCGGATTCTTCGGTAAGTACGCCGCGTTCTCACAAGACTTCGCGGGCACATATTTCGAAGCTGGCTACAGCGCGACCGTTGCTGAAATTGACCTCGGCATCACGCTACTTTTTAACGACAAAGACCTGAGCAATGACAGTGAATCGGACCAAGCATTAATCTTCACTGTTAGCAGGTCATTCGACCTTAACTTTAAGTAAAGGGGGGCAAGCATAATGAAAATGATCACGGCGATAATCAAGCCATTCAAGCTCGATGACGTGCGACAAGCCGTTGCCGACATCGGCATTCAGGGCATCACAGTGACCGAAGTCAAAGGTTTCGGTCGCCAGCGCGGCCATACAGAGCTCTACCGGGGCGCTGAGTACATTGTCGACTTTCTGCCGAAGGTAAAAATCGAGTTGGTGGTGGCTGACGACATTTTCGAGCAGGTAATTGAGGCGATAGCTAATACCGCACGCACCGGCAAGATCGGAGATGGCAAAATATTTGTCACCGAACTCGTTCAAGCCATCCGTATTCGCACCGGGGAAACCGGTAGCGAAGCTGTTTAATGAATTAACGGAGAAAATACTCGTGGAAGCAACAACTCAGACTAAGAGGTTCCAAATGAAGGTTCTTATGAAATATTTTACTGCCGTCCTCGCTGCCCTCGTGTGGCCCTCGATTGCGTCGTCCCAAACGATTGACAGCGGCGACACTTCATGGATGTTGACATCTACGGCATTGGTATTATTTATGACCCTGCCAGGCCTGGCTTTGTTCTATGCCGGCCTTGTCAGGCGTCGCAATGTTTTATCGGTGTTGATGCAATGTTTTGCCATTACTTGTGTCATGTCAGTGCTGTGGGTCGTGTGCGGATACAGCCTCGCCTTTGGCGAAAGTACAGCAGGTGGATTGGTCGGGAGTCTCTCTCTGGCGGGGCTTAGTGGCATAAGCTTCGACACGCCAAGTAATATCCTGCCGACCATACCGTCGACTGTATTTGTCATGTTTCAGATGACGTTCGCGATAATTACCCCCGCGCTTATTGTCGGTGCGTTTGCCGAAAGAATGCGCTTTTCGGCCATGTTGCTCTTTACGAGTTTATGGATGCTAATTGTCTACGCTCCCGTTGCTCATTGGGTTTGGGGCGGCGGTTGGCTAGCTGAAATGGGCTTTAGAGACTTTGCTGGAGGCGCGGTAGTTCATGTCACCGCTGGTGGGGCGGCAATAGTTGCAGCGTTGGTCCTGGGAAGCCGGAAAGGATTCCCCACGACGGCTATGCCACCGCATAATCTAGCAATGACGGTTACCGGAGCGTGCATGCTGTGGGTCGGTTGGTTTGGCTTTAACGCAGGTAGTGCGGGCGCAGCTAACGGGGCGGCCGGTATGGCGATGCTGGTTACTCAAATCAGCGCAGCCGTTGCTTCTCTTACTTGGATGTCTGCGGAGTGGATAAAGTTTGGTAAACCCAGTGTGCTCGGTATTGTCACTGGAATGGTTGCCGGCCTTGCGAGCATTACACCAGCTTCTGGGTTTGTAGGGCCGATGGGGGCGATTGCCATTGGTATCGCCGGTGGCGCTGGTTGTTTCTTCGCAACCCAGTTTATTAAACGTTCACTAAAAATTGATGATTCCTTGGATGTCTTTTCTGTTCACGGCGTCGGTGGAATGATTGGACTATTGCTGCTGTCAATTTTTTCAGCCGTCAGCTGGGGTGGGGCCGGATTGGGCGAGGGCGGTATGTCGGGTTTGTTCACAATACAAATAATAGGCATTCTCGCGACACTTGGTTGGTGTGTGGTTGGCAGCTACGTGTTACTGAGAGTTATCAACATCTTCTTGCCATTGCGAGTATCCGCTGAGGAAGAGGAAGAGGGTCTTGACCTCGTTTTGCACGAAGAGAGCGGCTACACGCTATAACGGCTTACGCATTGGCGGGGGAAGCGGAAATTAATCTTCCAGATCTTCGCTGATGCGGTTATGTTCATAATTAGCTAATGAGCACTTGATGCGAGAAATTACGTTTAAGTAAACGAGACTATTGCCTCATAACGTTCACCCAGAAGGGCTTGCCTGATTATTCAGGTAGGCCCTTTTTTAATTGAGTCAGGAGCTGTATAAAGCATAGGGGCACGCTTCGCCTGCGCTTGTGCCGCACCGGCGAGTCTAGCGACAGCAGCGAGATCAGCTATAACTGTCAACATTTCGTGGTGGTTGAATATGTCGTCGGACATGGCGGCTTCCGAAGAACACTACAAAAAAATCAAATATGAAGATGCTAGCAGGGGAGAAGCGACCATGAATACCAAGAAGACACCGACCACCCGACTGTTTCTAATGATGTTTTTGCAAATGTTCATCTGGGGCGCTTGGTTACCAATGATATTCGTCTACCTGCCCATGCTCGGCTACACGCCGTTCGAGCAGTCATGGATCCTGAATGCGTTCCCGGTTGCAGCCATTATCAGCGTGTTCTTCGGTAACCAGTTCGCCGACCGGAATTTTGCGGCGGAGCGGTTTCTGTCATTCAGCCACCTGGTCGGTGGCATCGCACTGATCGGCATATCCATGACCACGGATTTTTGGACGTTTCTGATCCTCATGTGGGTGTACTGCCTCTTCTACTTGCCGACGATGTCGATCACGAATTCGATCGCATTTGCACACATGCGGAACCCAGTATCGGAATTCGGTCCGATCCGGATGGGCGGCACAGTTGGCTGGATCGCTGCAGCATGGCCGTTCGTCTTTATTTTTGTTGACTGGGAGGCGGTCCAAGCCGCCGAACCGGAGGGCATCATCGAGCTGATTGGCATGGCATTGGGCTCTGGGCTGGCTGGCGATGCGCTGCGTGACGTCATTCCGTGGACATTTCGTATTGCTGGCATCGCGAGCCTTGTGCTTGCCGTCCATTCATTGGCGCTGCCGCATACGCCCGCTCAGAAAGACGAAGGCAGGGATAAACCGGCATGGCTGGAAGCGGTAAAGTTGTTGAAGCACCCCTTCATCATGGTCCTCTGGATCGCGACATTGGCAGATGCATTCGTTCAACACCTACAGTTCAACTGGACGCCTGTTTTCCTTGGTAGTGAGCAAGTTGGCATTCCAGCAAACTGGATCATGCCGGCCATGAGCATTGGTCAGGTCGCCGAGATAGTGACGATGCTTGTGCTCGGAACGGTATTGAGGAAGCTCGGTTGGCGAACGACGATGATGGTCGGCATTTCCGCCTACATCATTCGCTTTGGTGTCTATGCCTTGCTGCCTGAGATGACCTGGCTGGTCGTCACTATAAATCTTCTCCACGGCGTCTGTTACGCGTTTTTCTTTGCCAGTGTCTATATCTTCGTCGATGCATGCTTCCCTGCAGACATTCGATCGAGCGCCCAGGGTCTCTTTAATGTGATGATTTTTGGCGTTGGCCCATTGCTCGCGTACAGCTTCGGCCCTTGGCTCATCCAGAGTGTATTCACCAAAAATGGTGTTATCGATTTTCAATCTATGTTCCTGATCCCGATCGCCATCTCCATCATCGCGACGTTGCTCCTGGCTATCGGCTTCAAGCCGCCGGCGAAAGTCAGTGTGAAGGAATAAAGGTTCTCGCCCATGTACATCCAAAAGCGAATCATCTAGCAAATATATTTATCGTTCGCGAAAGGGCGGTAGAAGGCCGATAGGCAGAACACTAATTAAAAGACAGAAGGCCATCGGGGGGGGGGCTGCCGCTTTCATGGGTTGCACGGTTGCCGCAATACAGATCCCACCCCTCATCGGCCGTGCGATCGTGGCAGTGTCTGGCAATTTTGGGCCGGCATGTTTCTAGGTAGGCGTAGAGCCCGAAACTGGTGGTACTTAGTCCCGCTGCAACAACACGTAAACAGCCCCGGTCCCGCCATCGACTTGCCGCGTGGATACGAATGCGAGCACATTGCCCCATTTTCTCAGCCAGGTATTCACGGCACTCTTTAGAACCGGACCTCGCTCTCCGGAACCGAGCCCTTTGCCGTGCACGACGCGCACACATAAGCGATTCTGCTCGGCGCTGTATTGAACGAAGTCCCTCAGTCGCGGTTTTGCTTCTGCAAGGGTCATGCCGTGCAAGTCGATCTCTGCTTGGACGCTGAAGCCGCCTTTCGTCAGTTTGCGCATGGTGCGGCGCCCGACGTGCTGGCGATGAAAGTGCAGAGCGCCATCATGACCGCGCTCAAGGCTGTCGATATCGTCCTCGAGGCTCTCAAGTAAGGCCGCTTCCTCATCGGCGCGGGCGAACTTTGCTCTCGGTTTGGGTTTCGGCTTGTGATCAGGCGCACGTGTTTCAGCGTTGAGTAGCTTTGCGCCGGTCATCGCTTTTTGAAATGCATCTTTGTCTTCGTCGGTCACGGCTAAGTCTTTGAGGCTATGGTGCACGGTAAACATTGAGTATAGTGAGCACGATCCTATAGTCCAACATCCAAGCGCGAGAATGGCCGTTACAAAAAAAATGAAAATCCTTGTAAGTAATGACGATGGGTACCTTGCCAAGGGCATCAATGTTCTGACGGAGGCGCTCGAACAGGTTGCCGATGTAGTGGTCGTTGCGCCGGATCGAAATCGGTCTGCCGCTAGTAATTCACTCACGTTAAAGAGCCCGCTGCGGGTCTCGGAGGTGGCGGCGAATCGTTATAAGGTTGATGGTACGCCATCAGATTGCGTGCATCTGGCGCTGACAGGATATCTGGATTACGAGCCCGACCTTGTGGTCTCGGGGATCAACCATGGCGCGAATCTGGGGGATGACGTTATTTATTCCGGCACCGTCGCGGCGGCTATGGAGGGGCGCTTTCTCGGGTTGCCCACGATCGCGGTTTCGCTGGTTGGTAATAAATTGATGCATTTCGATACGGCGGCTGCCGTTGCGGTCGAGCTCGTATTGAAGATCGAGCGAGCGCCACTCTCCTCCGACGTGGTCCTTAATCTCAATGTGCCGAACGTTCCCGTTGCCGAATTAAAGGGTGTACGGGCGACGCGCCTAGGATTTCGCCATAAGTCAGAGCAGATTTTGACAGACATGGATCCTTACGGCAGGCCAATCTATTGGGTCGGTCCCGCGGGCGAGGCTCAGGACGCAGGAGAGGGCACAGACTTCCATGCGATCGAGCAAGGGTTTGCGTCCGTCACGCCACTGAGGGTCGATTTGACACGACACAGCGCCGTTAAGGATCTGTCGAACTGGTTGGAGCCTAGATAGGTGTCCATGTCTCGACAGGGCATAGGTATGACGTCTGCGCGGACGCGAGACCGGCTCGTGCAACGCCTTATTGATCAGGGCATTCGTTCTGATGCCGTATTGAATCAGATTAAAAATGTGCCTCGGCATCTGTTTGTTGACGAAGCACTGGCAAGTAGAGCCTATGAGGATACGGCCTTGCCGATTGGCCTTGGGCAAACGATTAGCCAGCCGTTTATTGTTGCTCGGATGACTGAAGCGCTGCTGGCCGGATTCGAGGGTGAAAGTGTGCTCGAAATTGGCACCGGTTGTGGTTACCAAACCGCGGTACTCGCGCCTCTGGTGAAGAAGATACACACCGTAGAGAGAATTCGAGAGCTGCTAATAAAGACCCGCCAGCGACTGCGAGAGCTCGATATTTACAATGTCCAGTTTCGCCTAGGTGACGGCTGGGAGGGCTGGCGGAAATACGGCCCCTATGATGGCATCATTGTCACCGCCGCTGCATCGAGTATGCCGGAGAAGCTGTTGCAACAGTTGGCGCCGGGAGGGCGACTAATCATTCCGATAGGATCTAAGGGGGAGCAAGACCTGACGATGGTCGTGAATCACCCGGATCGTTTTGAGCAGGTGTCACTCGGGTCAGTAAGCTTTGTTCCTTTGGTTAAAGATAAATAATAGATATTAATCAATATGATATATATCATAGTTAATGTTAATTATTTAGTATTCAGCGCCCAATGAAGTTGTTCGGCTCTCTGTATGAGCGTGTGATGCAATGGTCGCGCCACCGTTACGCCGAGTACTACCTCGGCGCCATGAGTTTCGCAGAGTCATCCTTCTTTCCGATTCCGGTCGATGTGATGTTAGCACCTATGGTATTAGCCAAACGCGAGCGGTGGATCCGCTTGGCTGGGATCGCGACATTCTTCTCGGTTCTCGGTGGCGTTGCCGGTTACGCAATCGGCTACGGACTTTTTGATGTGATCGAACCGTGGCTGCGCGGGTCTCATTATTGGGGTGCCTATGAGACCAGCAAGCAATGGCTTGATGACTATGGCGTATGGATTATATTTGTCGTCGGATTCTCGCCAATTCCCTATAAGGTTTTCACGATCACGGCTGGCGTAGCCGTACTGAATCTTCCTGGTTTTATTATTGCTTCGGTCATCGGCAGGGCTGGACGATTCTTTCTGGTCGCCGGACTCGTGCGCGCCGGAGGACAGCGATTTGAAGATACTCTGACCAAATACGTCGAGCGCATTGGTTGGGCGACAGTCGTGATTGCCGTCACAGTCATCGGATGGCTTATGCTGCGAGAGCAATGAAGTCGCGTTTACTCATTATCGTCCTTTGTGTATTTCTGCTGGCTTCCTGCGGAAGCCAATATTCGTATCAGAGTCAGACGCATATTGTTCGCAAAGGGGAGACCCTGTTCTCAATTAGCTGGCGCTATGGCAAGAGCATGCAAGACATCGCGCGGTGGAATAGATTGGGCGACGGTTCGTTGATCTATCCTGGTCAGGCATTAAGACTCTATGGTTCGGGTGTAAGTAATAGTCAACCCACGAGTCCCACCTCGAAGTCGACTCGCCAGTCGAAGCCGTTACCCTCCATTCCTTCGCAGCCTACGCCGAACTGGTTGTGGCCCACTAAGGGGCGAGTCAATGTTAGTTTCGGCGCAAAACCAGGCATTGGTACTGGTGTGCTGATCAATGGCAAAGCGGGGCAGGCCATTTATGCTGCGGCATCTGGTCGAGTGGCTTATGCGGGCAGTGGGCTGATCGGTTATGGCAAGCTTATTATCCTCAAGCACAATAACACCTACCTCAGTGCCTATGGGTATAGCGCGTCGCTGCTGGTCAAAGAGGGCGATCAAATAATAAAAGGCCAGAAAATAGCGACCATGGGGGATGGACCGGAGCGCAAGCCGCGCCTACATTTTGAGATTAGACGCAATGGCAAGCCGGTAAACCCGCGACAGTATCTGCCAGCGCGATAGCTCGGCGAGCTAAACGTCTGATGTCCATTCAGTCCTTGAGGCGCATGGGGGGCAGAAAGGAATTTCTGGCGACGCTATTCTGGATTAGCTTGGGTATAGGATAGCGGCTACGTGGCGACCTTCGCCGGCAAGCACATTGAAAGTTCTGGCAGCAGCTGCTGTATCCATAAGTTCGAGCCCAACCCCACGTCGCGCGAACGCGAACATTAATTCACGCGGCGGGAATTCGCCGTCTTTTCCTGTCCCGACCACGATGAGTTCCGGTTTATGTTCGAAGATCACGGAGAAATGCGCCTCGGTCAATTCAGAAATCATGACCGTCGGCCAATTTTCTATGATCTCCTGGGTCGTTAGCGCGACCGTTTCGGACCAAAGCCGGTCATTTATAAGGATACCGTCAGAGCTAACACTTCGGATTGTGAGTGTGCCGACCAATTCTCTTGTGAATTTCAAACGCGCTTCCCTTAACATCTGCGCCACAGAATGAACGCATCATATGACAAAAACGCCGCAGTCGTTTTGTTGCCGCCTATATCGGCCGGTCGATTGCAAAACCAAGGCCTCAAGACGTGGCTTGCTCAGTCTGATATTACGGTTGAGACTCGGCCGAAGGAGCTTCTTCAGCGCGTGACCCAAGAGCTCGGACTTCCGTATCCCGAGCAAGGTTTCGGTGCCTTACGAATGTGGGGGCAGACCGGAGACCGGCCGGCGAATTGGATCGCTGCAGCAGATCCGATTTATCTTGAGCCAAGATTGGATCATTTGTGCTTGCATGCGCTTCGTCGTGTGGGCGTTCCGTCCACACAAATGCGGACACTGATTGATCACCTGCAGTTAACTCTGGGTGATGGGTCTGATTTCGGGTTTATGCGCTTGGCATCCTACGGCTACCTCAGTTCCAGAAATGCGATTGCCACGTCATCAGTGCCGGCCTATGTCATCGATGAACAAAAGCCCGATAAGTTCCTGCCCACAGGCGAAGACACAGGGGCACACCGCAACTTGGTCAGCGAGATTGAGATGGCGCTGCACGAGCATGAAGTCAATCTCGCTCGAGAAGCAGACGGTGAGTTGCCTATAAATTCTTTGTGGTTGTGGGGTGGTGGAACAGCGCCGGAAAAAATTAAGAGAGTGCAGCCACCTTTGTTTTCCGATGACGCGCTTCTCTCTGGCTATTGGTATTCAGCGACTGGCATAGCAGATTGTTGGCCGGGCAATATCACTGAATGCCTGAATCGATCCGTCGCCGGTTTTGTAGCTGAAACACCGGAATTTGACGACAGTTTGGATTTACTTGAGGCATGTTTACTTGAATTGCGTGAGGCGCTCCGATCGGGGCGGCTAAGCAGCTTGACCTTGTTATTTCGCGACGGAGTGCGCGCCCACGTTCGCCGCTCGCACGCTTTACGCGTCTGGCGATACAAATCCGATTTATTAGACGAGGCACGCCAACAATGAGATCCGCCAGACCGGTTATTTGCCGGCAACCCCCGCAGCAATCGGTGCTCGATAATCTTGCCGGCATCGATCCGCTGCATATGCGTTTGTTTGCTATGCGCGGACTGACATCAACTGACGAGCTGGATTATAGCCTTGCTCACCTAGCACCAGTCGGTTCTCTCGAAAATATTGACGATGCTGCCTCACTCGTCATATCGCATCGAGAAGAAAAGATTATTGTCGTTGGGGATTTTGATGTTGATGGCGCAACAAGTACCGCGTTGCTGCTACGCTGTCTTTCAGAGTTCGGATTCAAAGACGTCGAATACCTCGTACCAAATCGATTTGAGTACGGCTATGGACTGACCCCTGGAATCGTCGACGTTGCTGCAGGACGCTCGCCGAGCCTGTTAATCACAGTTGATAACGGGGTATCGAGTATCGATGGCGTCGCCCGGGCCAATGAGCTTGGTATGTCCGTGTTGGTAACGGATCATCATCTGCCCGGCGATGAGTTACCTTCGGCCGCAGTGATAGTGAATCCGAATCTCAAAGGGAGCCAATTTCTGAGCCGCAACCTTGCCGGTGTGGGCGTTGCCTTCTATTTGATGGCCCGTATCGGTCGAATGCTTGAAGATGCCGGGCAAAATGGAGCGGCGAAGATTCCTGCTCGATACCTGGATCTCGTGGCTCTGGGCACGGTCGCCGACGTCGTACCCCTTGATCACAATAACCGAATATTGGTGCATCAAGGATTGATGCGAATGCGGGCTGGGCGTGCTGTGCCGGGTATTGACGCATTACTTAAGCAGGCAGGTCGCACGTTGTCTCGCTGCGTTAGTGCTGATCTGGGATTCGCCGTTGGCCCGCGCATCAATGCGGCGGGACGTCTGGAGGATATTTCGATTGGGATCGAGTGTTTGCTGACGGATAGTGCGGAAACAGCGAACGAATACGCACGCATTTTGAATCAGATTAACAGCGAGCGTCGCGACATTGAGGCAACGATGCGAGATCAGGCGTTCAAATACGTGGATCAACTCGGCGAACAGCGATGGCCAGACTGCGTCTGCGTGTATGACAAGTCCTGGCACCAGGGCGTCGTCGGCTTGATCGCGGCACGCGTGAAAGAACGGTGCCACCGACCCGTCATTGCATTCGCTCGTGAAGACGAGAATTATCTGAAGGGTTCCGCGCGGTCGATTCAGGGAGTGAATATTCGTGATTTGCTCGAAGCGGTTTCTACGGTTAAGCCGGGACTTATTGAGAAGTTCGGTGGGCATGCGATGGCGGCCGGACTAACGATTTCGGAAGCGTCATTGGATGATTTCAAGAAAGTAGTCGCCGAGCAGATGCGGCGCTTGTATCCTGGCGCCGATTTTAGTGGCGCAATAGTGACGGACGGCCCACTGCCTGGAACGGCGCTAAACCTTAATTTCGCCCGGTCACTGCGAGATGCAGGCCCTTGGGGGTCGGCATTTCCTGAGCCGATGTGGAGTGGCGACTTTAGTATCGTGGAGCAACGAACAGTCGGGGAGAATCACCTCAAGCTGCGCGTCAGACCATCGGAAGGCGGAAATATTGTCGATGCCATTGCATTCAACCAGGCGGGTGACGTTTACCGCGGTATGGTGCGGCTGGTGTATAAGCTGGACGTGAATGAATTTCGAGGCGTTGAAAATCCGCAACTCGTTGTGGAACAAATCGCTGAATTACACGATGGTGCGGCGTGATAAGATCACGCACTTTCACGCTACCCGAATTCTGAAAGCGATAATGGAAACCAGCCAGATAAAACAATCGATAGTTGACCTCACTGAGCGCACTGATGCGTTGAGGAGGTATCTTTGACTACGAGGCAAGGGCGGAAAGACTGATCGAAGTTGAGCGCGAGCTCGAACAACCTGACGTGTGGAGCGAACCTGATCGTGCGCAGGCGCTTGGTCAGGAGCGCGCCCGACTGGAGCAGATTGTCGGAGGGCTCGATAAGCTCACGATCGGACTCGCTGATGCAGATGAATTGCTGGTGATGGCGGTCGAAGATGATGACGAAGCGACGGTCAATGAGGTCGTCGTCGACATCGATAGCTTGCAGAAAATTATTGGTGGCCTCGAATTCCGCCGTATGTTCTCTGGCGAAATGGACCCAAATAGTGCGTACCTCGATATTCAGTCCGGTGCTGGTGGCACGGAAGCACAGGACTGGTCCGAAATGGTTCTACGAATGTACTTGCGCTGGGCTGAAGCCCACGGATTCAAGGCTGAGGTGATCGAAGCATCGTCCGGCGAAGTTGCTGGCATCAAGAGCGCTACGGTGCACATCGTTGGGGAGTACGCTTACGGTTGGCTGCGTACAGAGACTGGCGTGCATCGTCTGGTGCGAAAATCACCCTTTGATTCTAGCGCACGCCGGCACACGTCGTTTTCGTCAGTATTTGTTTCTCCTGAGGTAGACGACGACATTGATATTGAGATCGATCCGTCGGATCTTCGTATTGATGTTTACCGCGCGAGTGGTGCGGGCGGCCAGCATGTCAACCGAACGGAGTCGGCAGTTCGCATCACACACGTGCCTACAAACACCGTTGTTCAGTGCCAAAATGACCGATCACAACACAAGAACAAAGCTACGGCGATGAACCAGTTGAAGGCGAAACTATATGAATTGGAGCTGCAGGAACGAAAGGCAGCAGCATCGATTATTGAGGACAGCAAAGCGGATGTCGGCTGGGGTAGCCAGATTCGCAACTATGTGCTCGACCAAAGTCGCATTAAGGATTTGCGTACCGGCATTGAAACCGGTAACACTCAGGCCGTATTGGATGGTGGATTGGATGCATTTATTGAAGCTAGTTTGAAACAAGGACTGTAAAGAAATCGTGACTGACCAAAAAGACGAAAATAAATTAATAGCTGAACGCCGAAGTAAGTTGGATGTGATGCGTGAAGGCGGCAATGCCTATCCAAATGACTTCAGGCGTACTGCGCTTGCAGGGCAGTTGCACCAGAACTTTGATACGCATGAGGGTGAGGCGCTGCGCGGGGAGCACATCAGAGTCGCAGTCTCGGGCCGTATGATGGTGAAACGAGTGATGGGTAAAGCGAGTTTCATTAAGTTGCAGGACCAGTCCGGACAGATTCAGGTTCGTGTGGAGCGCGATCGTTTATCGGAAGGTGTCTATCAGAGCTTCAAGAAATGGGATGTCGGCGATATCGTCGCGGCTCAGGGCGAGCTATTTCGAACCCAAACTGGCGAATTGACGGTTATGGCGAATGAAATCCGCCTGCTAACTAAATCGCTGCGCCCATTGCCTGAAAAGTGGCATGGCCTATCCGATCAGGAGGTGCGTTATCGGCAACGCTATGTTGATCTGATCATCAACGAGTCCAGTCGGGATGTACTTCAAAAGCGTTCTCAAATCATCACTTACATGCGATCGTTTTTGGAGGAAGCAGATTTTCTCGAAGTCGAAACTCCCATGTTGCAAACAACACCTGGCGGGGCGAATGCACGGCCGTTCAAGTCGCACCATAATGCTCTCGATATGGAGTTGTACCTTCGGATCGCTCCTGAGCTGAATTTAAAGCGCCTGATTGTGGGTGGCTTTGATCGCGTCTATGAAATTAATCGAAACTTCCGCAATGAGGGCGTTTCTGCTCAGCACAATCCCGAATTCACGATGATGGAAGCGTACCGAACGTATGCCGAGTACACCGACTGGATGGATATGACCGAAGCGATGTTGCACGGCATGGCCGAGGCCTTAAATGGAACTACGCTCGTCAATTACCAGGGCGAGGAGTTCGACTTCGGCAAGAAGTTCACGCGTATGACGGTAGAGGAAGCTATCGAGGCCTATAATCCAGAATTCGATATGGCCAAAATCCGCGACCGCGACTATCTGGCAGATTATTGCGTAAAAATCGGCGTGCCTATCCAAGATAATTACGGCGCCGGAAAATTGCAAATAGAAATATTTGACGCGACCGGTGAAGCAGAGTTGCGTGAGCCGACTTTCATTACGCAGTACCCAACCGAAGTTTCACCATTATCCCGAAAAAATGACGAAGACCCATTCGTTGTAGATCGTTTCGAATTCTTTGTTGCGGGACGTGAGATAGCGAACGGATTTTCTGAGCTTAATGATCCAGAAGATCAGGCGGATCGGTTCCGCGCACAGGTTGAGAATGCGGCGGCCGGTGATGATGAAGCGATGTCATACGATCACGACTACATTCGGGCGCTCGAGTACGGGATGCCGCCGACAGCGGGAATAGGTATGGGTATTGATCGCCTAGTAATGTTGCTGACTGATTCGGCGTCGATCCGTGATGTCTTGTTGTTTCCCCATATGCGCCCTGAAAGCTTCGATTAGCTACGCAAGAATCGTTGCCTTATCCAGGTAGGGCAGGGAGGCTAGGTTGAGTTTCGAATTGTGCACTGACAATTCCCCGCCAACTTTATTGATGGGGACGACAGCTAGCAGATCGGTTCCGGATGCATTAAGGACATCACCAATATCCTGACCGTCATGCGACACCTTATTGCCTGGCGACACTGGCGTATCGCTTTCAAATTTCAGTGTTCTTCGTTTGGTTGCGCCTTTGTAGTGTGTTCTGGCGATAATTTCCTGACCGGTGTAACAGCCTTTATCGAAATCGATTGCATCGAGGAGATCGAGGTTAAGCATATGTGGTGTGTATTGCTCTGACTGCTCCAGGCCGACCGTCGGATGACCTTCGCTGATCAATGCGGCTAGGTCCACTGTTACGCCCTCGTCAATGATCTCGAATTCTACTTTGGCTCGAAAACGAAAAACCATCAGACGCCGAACGATATTTTCAGCTAAATCAGAGGGTGCCGAGAGCCTAAAGGCTGACTCAGTCGATAGGACATTGCCTAGCCAGATCACTCTGCCCTTCGGGCTGCACCAGGCAGCCAAAATTTTGGATTCTGACTCCAGTCGCTTCAAGTCGTTGGTCAGCTGACCCTGTAGAAACTCAAAAGCGTCCACACCGCTAACTAAAATTGTTGAAATTCTATTCATTTGCCTCACCGTAGTTATTGTTACTGTTACTGCAGGGCTTGGCCGCCTCTGGCATACTCTTGCCATGCACAGCGATGACCCAAAGATTGGTACTGCATCTGAAGATTCAACGACGGATGATAACCCGCCGGAGAGTCAGAAGCCGCCGAAAGAGATCGGTGGCCGTGGCGGATTGGATCCAACTCGCTATGGCGATTGGGAAAAGGCAGGACGTTGTGTTGATTTTTAAGGATAATGCCATGGCTGAGACTATGGCACGAATCCTCAACAAGAAGAGACTTCATGAGCAATAACGGCAGGCCTCTGTCGCCGCACCTCTCGATTTATCGCTGGCCCATCACTATGACTACGTCGATCCTCCACCGGGTAACGGGCATAGCGTTGAGCATCGGTTCCATTGTTCTGGTTGCCTGGCTTTTTGGTGTGGCGATGGGTGCAGAGTCATATGCGATTTTTCTGAGCTACATGGACTCGATTCTCGGCCGAGTGTTACTGATCGGCTGGAGTTTCGCGTTCTTTTTTCATCTCTCAAACGGTGTCAGGCATCTAGTGTGGGATAGTGGGCGCGGATTTGAAAAGTCGACCGCGAATGCCTCCGCCTGGTTCGTATTGATACTCGCTGTGATTCTAACGGCACTGTTCTGGTGGATACGCTTATGAGTCTGCGCGCTCTACTGGGCCAAGTACTGGGTTGCGATAACGCTAAAGGTGCCACAGCCCATTTCTGGGCGCAGCGCCTGTCGGGTATTGGCACTCTGATCGCCGGCCTGTGGTTTATTTTCTCGATTCTGGGTATACCGGGATTCGGATATGCTGACGCGCTGGCATTCATCACTACCCCATTGAATGGTGTCATGCTTTTGCTTCTGGTCGTCGTAATGGCGTACCACTCGAACCTGGGTGTACAGGTTGTAGTTGAAGACTACGTCCATGGCCATGGGTTGAAATTGACCGCACTGATTCTTTCCCGCTTCGCACATATGTTTCTTGCGGTGGCGGCTGTTTACGCAATTATTAAGATTGGACTGGGTGTATGAGCGACTACGAATTTATCGACCACACCTATGACGTAGTCGTCATCGGCGCTGGTGGCGCTGGCTTACGCGCCACCTTTGGGTTGGCCGAGGCGGGACTCAAGACAGCGTGCGTAACGAAGGTCTTTCCAACTCGAAGTCACACTGTGGCCGCACAAGGCGGCATCAGTGCCGCTCTTGGTAACATGGGTGAGGATGATTGGCGCTGGCATATGTACGACACCGTTAAGGGTTCAGACTGGCTCGGTGATCAGGACGCTATTGAGTACATGTGTAAAGAGGCCCCGGATGCGGTCATCGAACTGGAGCACTACGGTGTTCCATTTTCTCGTACCGAAGATGGCAAGATTTACCAGCGACCGTTTGGCGGCATGACGACACGCTACGGTGAAGGTACGGCGCAAAGAACCTGCGCGGCAGCCGATCGTACTGGCCACGCGATGCTGCACACCCTGTATCAGCAGTCGCTAAAGCATGAGGCTGAGTTCTTTATCGAGTATTTCGCCGTCGATCTGATCATGGAGGACGGTGCGTGTCGCGGTGTGGTTGCGATTGACCTCGCCACTGGGCGCTTGCATCGCTTCCGTTCGCATAAGGTTATTCTCGCCACAGGTGGATACGGCCGGGCATTTTTCTCCTGTACATCAGCGCACACCTGTACTGGAGATGGCAGCGCGATGGTATTGCGGGCTGGTTTGCCTGTTCAGGATATGGAGTTTGTACAATTTCATCCAACTGGAATCTACGGCGCTGGTTGCCTGATTACCGAAGGCGTCCGCGGCGAGGGCGGTTACCTCACAAATTCCGATGGCGAACGGTTCATGGAGCGCTATGCGCCGAATGCAAAGGATCTTGCATCACGTGATGTTGTCAGTCGGTCGATGACGATCGAGATCAATGAAGGACGTGGCGTTGGTAGCGGGGCTGATCACATTCATCTGCATCTTGAGCACCTCGGTCCCGAAGTTATCGAAGAGCGCTTGCCTGGGATCGCTGAGTCTGCACGTATTTTTGCCGATGTGGATGTTACGAAAGAGCCTATACCGGTATTGCCGACAGTTCATTACAACATGGGCGGTATACCGGCGAACCTTACTGGTCAGGTCGTGACCACAGTGGGTGACGATCCGGAAGCTGTTGTTCCTGGTTTAATGGCCGTTGGAGAAGCGGCTTGCGTATCGGTTCACGGAGCTAATCGTCTTGGTTCAAATTCACTACTTGATCTGGTTGTCTTCGGTCGCGCAGCGGCAAAATTCTGCATCGAAGAAATGACGCCAGGTGCGTGTCATAAAGACCTGTCCGCTGATGCGGGTCAGAATAGTGTAGTCAGAATTGACAAGCTCCGAAATGCCGATGGCAGTCGTCCGACAGCTGCGATTCGCTTGGAAATGCAAAAAGTCATGCAGGGTCATGCAGCTGTTTTTCGAACCGGTGAGTCACTGGATAAAGGCCTCGAATTGTTGCGCGAGACGTTTGCGAGTTTTGCGGATGTTGGCGTAACGGATCGTTCGATGGTCTGGAATACAGATCTTGTCGAAACGATGGAGCTCGAAAATTTGTTGCTGAATGCATCAGCGACGATGGAATCTGCTGCGAACCGGCTGGAAAGTCGTGGAGCGCATGCGCGCGAGGACTTCCCGGATCGCGACGACGTCAACTGGATGAAGCACACGCTTTCCTGGGTCGATTCCAACGGCAATGTTTCGTTTGATTATCGCCCGGTGCATCAACAAACACTGACTGACGAAGTGGCGTATGTCGAACCAAAAGCTCGCGTTTACTAGGATTATTGACAGTGACTGAATTCAGACTTCCAAAGAACTCGCGAATTTCGAAGGGAAAGTATTTTCCGGCGGCTGATGGCGTTAGCAATATCCGAAAGTTTGCGGTGTACCGATACGATCCATCCAGTGACGATAACCCGCGCGTCGATACTTACGATGTTGATATGGACAATTGTGGTCCGATGGTTCTCGATGCCCTAATCAAGATCAAAAACGAGATCGATCCGACACTGACGTTTCGACGGTCTTGTCGCGAAGGCATTTGCGGATCATGCGCGATGAATATTGACGGTGGGAATACTCTGGCATGCACTCGCGCAAATGACGAGCTGAAGGGTGACATAAAAATTTACCCATTGCCGCACTTGCCGGTCGTTAAAGACCTTGTGGCCGATTTGACCAATTTCTACGCGCAGTACGCGTCGGTCAAACCCTGGTTGCAGTCACGAACGCCACCGCCACCGGATCAGGAGCGATTGCAGAGTAAAGAAAACCAGGAGCTCATCAATGAGCCGGCGGCTTGCATTCTGTGCGCCTGTTGTTCGACGAGTTGCCCGAGCTATTGGTGGAACAGTGATCGCTATCTCGGTCCGGCTGCATTGCTGGCTTCGTATCGCTGGCTGGTCGATAGTCGAGATGATGCAACCGGCGAACGACTCGACGAGCTTGAAGACCCCTTCAAGCTTTACCGTTGCCATACCATCATGAACTGTACTCAAACCTGCCCCAAAGGCCTGAATCCGGCGAAAGCGATCGCTGAGACAAAAAAGATGATGGTCGAGCGTAAACATTGAGTGATCAATCGCGTCTACGCTGGCAGTGTCGGCGAGGCATGCGTGAGCTCGATGAGTTATTGCTGCGCTACCTCGAAAACCGTTATCCAATCGCTGCAGACGATGAAAGGGCTGCGTTCCATGCAGTTCTGGAGCTTCCTGATCCGGAATTGAATGGCTATCTCTTACAACGACAAGCACCCGCTGAAGAGTCCAAAGCTCTTGTTATCAAACATATACTCAGCATACCGAACGTCTGATCCTTGGCTGCGGGTCCTTAATACCCCCTGTGTTCTGTTGACTGGCAATATGTGCTGTAAAGCCTTACCTGGTTGCGACTTAAAACGGCCGCAGGTCACACCATGGCGGATCTACTCCATGGTGATGCCCGTCGATGTAATGAATGGCACTGATTGCAGGTCATATGGAGGCACATTGTATGAAAAATCTTGAAGGCCAGATCATATCGATGAGCGCCGATGGTTCGGAGCGAACCGTTGTTGTTGAGGTGATTTCGGAGGTCGCATGCCAGCGATGCGCATCCGGAAAGGGTTGTGGGGCGGGCTTACTCGGTGGCAAGATAAGCAATCGACGAGTTGCAGCAACGGTAGTTGCTGATCTTAATGTTAGCAACGGCGATCAAGTCAGCATTTCTCTAGAGCCCCAAAACCTGCTGCGTGCTGCAATCATCGTCTATGGCTACCCCATGTTTGCTGCGGTATTAGCGGCGATAGTCGCTCATTTCTACGATGCGAATGATGCGATTAGCGCTCTTTTAGCTCTCGCTGGCTTGAGCGCGGGTGTGCTAATTGCGAAAGCGATATTAGGTCGAGCGAGATGTCTGCGCGAGTTTACACCCTTGGTCGTCGATCGGCTGACATCGGCGCGCGACTAGGTGCAAATCCTTCATTACTACACCCGTACTGGCTGCCACCTTTGTGAGATTATGCTCGAGGAATTGCTGCCGTTGATTCGTGGCAAAGCAGAGCTCGAAATTCGCTGCGTCGATTCGCGAGATGATTGGCGCGAAAAATACGATATTCGAGTGCCTGTCGTCGAAAGTGACGGTCAAATTATCAGCGAGTATCCGCTCAATCTCGACTCCGTCCGCGTATTCCTAGCTAGAACCACCTTAATCGAAAAATAACATGCGTTGCTTGGGGGTTGAAGTCGGTATACTTCGCCGCTGAATTAGGCTGGCCTATTGAGCCGGCGGCTGAAAACACTCTGTCATGAAGCATATTCGAAATTTTTCAATCATCGCCCATATCGACCATGGCAAGTCGACGATCGCGGACCGTTTTATCCATCATTGTGGTGGACTGTCTGATCGTGAGATGGAAGAACAGGTTCTCGACTCGATGGATCTTGAGCGTGAACGCGGCATTACGATCAAGGCGCAAAGCGTCTCGTTGAATTACACCAGTGCGTCCAACGAAGTTTATCAACTCAACTTCATTGATACACCGGGACATGTCGACTTTTCCTATGAGGTATCGCGCTCTCTAGCTGCCTGCGAGGGCGCCTTGCTAGTGGTTGACGCTGCGCAAGGCGTGGAGGCGCAGAGTGTTGCTAACTGTATGACGGCGATCGATCAGGGCCTTGAAGTAATGCCGGTTCTTAATAAGATTGATCTGCCGGCGGCTGAACCGGAGAAAGTCGTCGCGGAAATCGAAAACATCATCGGTATCGATGCTCAGGAGGCTATTCATGTCAGCGCGAAGACCGGTCTCGGCATTCCTGAATTACTCGAACAAATTGTCGAGCTCATTCCACCACCCGATGGCGATCCTGATGGTGAGCTGCAAGCGCTGATCATCGATTCTTGGTTTGATAACTACGTTGGCGTTGTTTCATTGGTGCGTGTGATGAACGGCACTCTTAAAAAACGCAGCAAGATCACTGTCATGTCGACCGGTGTTAGTTATGGTGCAGATCGAGTTGGCGTCTTTACCCCCAAGATGGAAGACCGGGGTCATCTCAGGGCCGGAGAAGTTGGGTTCGTCATCGCCGGCATAAAAGATATTTACGGTGCACCGGTTGGTGACACCTTAACCGCGACTCACAAGCCATGCGCGACAGCATTGCCCGGTTTCAAGCAGGTCCAACCGCGTGTGTTTGCTGGACTGTTTCCAATTAGCTCAGACGATTATGAAAACTTCCGTGAAGCACTACAGAAACTGCGACTTAATGATGCGGCATTGCATTTCGAGCCAGAATCCTCAGCGGCACTTGGATTTGGATTTCGCTGTGGATTTCTCGGTATGCTGCATATGGAGATTGTCCAGGAACGTCTGGAGCGCGAATATGATCTCGAGTTAATCAGTACGGCGCCGACGGTCATATTTGAGGTCGAAACCAACACTGGTGAAACGCTGCAAGTCGATAATCCATCAAAGTTGCCATCAGTAAATGAAATCGCAGAGCTGCGTGAACCGATTATTTCTGCAAATATTCTCGTACCGGAGAAATACGTAGGTGCCGTAATCAAGCTGTGTATTGACAAGCGTGGTGTTCAAAAACAGATGCGATATCTAGGTGGACAAGTATCGATCGAGTACGAGATACCGCTGGCAGAAGTAGTATTAGATTTCTTTGATAGATTGAAATCCATTAGTCGTGGCTTCGCGTCGTTCGATTATCATTTCAGTCGTTTTCAGGTTGCGGATCTGGTTCGGCTTGACGTGTTGATCAACAATGAGCGAGTCGACGCTTTATCTGTCATTATTCATAAAGAAAATGTTCGCGGACGCGGTCGTGATCTGGTGGAAAAGATGCGAGAGCTCATCCCACGGCAGATGTTCGACGTGGCTATCCAGGCGGCGATTGGCAGCCAGGTGATTGCTCGCAGCAATGTAAAGGCGCTGCGGAAAAACGTTACGGCGAAATGTTATGGCGGCGACATTTCGAGGAAGCGAAAATTGCTTGAGAAGCAAAAGGCTGGCAAGAAACGAATGAAGCAGGTGGGCTCCGTCGAAATTCCACAAGAAGCGTTTTTGGCCGTTCTACGAACTGATAAGTGAGTTTATATTTTGAGTATTAATCTTGCGCTGATTCTGACTGTGCTGACTTTGGCCTCAGGCGTCGTCGTGGCTATGGATACTCTGGTGTGGAAAACAGCTGACCAGGACAACCGTTCAGCACCCGGCGTGATGGCGTTGGTAGTGGAGTATTCGCGTTCATTTTTCCCAGTTTTGATTTTCGTCTTGGTCATTCGCTCGTTTATTTTTGAGCCATTCCGTATTCCTTCGGGTTCAATGAAGCCTACCTTAATTGTCGGTGACTTTATTTTCGTTAAGAAATTCAGTTATGGATTGCGGCTGCCCGTTATCGAAACGAAGATTATTGAAACCGGCCAACCTGAGCGCGGAGACGTAATCGTATTTCGATTACCGTCGAATCCGAGTATCAACTACATAAAGCGGGTGATTGGCTTGCCTGGCGATGAAGTTTCGTTCGAGCGTCAGCGACTGACAATCAATGGTGAATTGATGGATCTTGGCGCGAACGGCGAAATTTTTGAACATGCACCTGTCTATGTTGAAGATCTGGATGGGCGGGTACATCAAACTCTGATCCACGATCCAGCGCGCTCGAAACAGGACGGCGTCTACATTGTTCCTGAGGGTCAATACTTCGTCATGGGTGATAACAGGGATAGAAGCAAGGATAGCCGCTATATCGGTGCTATCCCCGAAACATACTTGGTTGGTGAGGCTGTGCGTGTCTGGATGCACTTTGTGCCCTGGGAAATGCCAGATTGGAGCCGCATTGGGATGAAAATCGAATAATGTGGCGTCAGTCACTGATCTGACAGCTAAAATCGCGCTACGCTGGCGCTTGATATTGTTAATATTTAACGCACTAATGTGGTTGTGCGCCGCTAAACCGTCAGGCGAGTGATTCTGACTGATAAAGAGCTAATCTATTGAATAAAGCCGAGAGCTGGCTCGAAAAAACGCTGCAGTATCGGTTTCACGACGCCGATCTATTCAAGCAAGCGTTAACCCACAGAAGTGCCTCCAATCGCAATAACGAACGCTTGGAGTTTCTGGGCGATGCTGTATTGGATTTTATTGCGTCAGAAATTGTGTTCGAGGCGAGGCCAGATGCACCGGAAGGTGATCTGAGCAAACTCCGTTCGTCACTTGTCAAAGACGAAACATTAGCGGCACTGGCTGTCGAGCTCGGTCTCGGCGAGCACCTTATTCTCGGTAGTGGTGAGCTGAAGACGGGTGGGCATCGACGTGAGTCCATTCTAGCTGACGCACTTGAGGCGCTCTTCGGCGCCGTATTCCTGGATCGAGGGTTTGACGCCGCCAAAGCCATGATAGATCGCGCATATGCTGATCGCTACCGCGAGCTGCCGGATGGTGGTGATCTTAGAGATCCGAAAACACGATTACAGGAATGGCTGCAGGGGCGGAAAATGGCGCTGCCGGACTACGAGCTAATGCGCGTTTCTGGCAAGGACCACGAACAACGCTTTATAGTGACTTGTACGGTAGCTGAGCAGTCTGCCTCAACTCATGGCGAATCAACGACGCGGCGGAAAGCCGAACAGAAAGCAGCCCAGAAAATGACTGAGTTATTGGCAGAGCAGGAATGATGGACACCCCTGACGACTATCGTTGTGGATTATTGGCAGTAATTGGACGACCGAACGTTGGTAAATCGACGTTTATTAATGCTGTAATGGGCCACAAGGTCAGTATCGTAACCGCCAAACCGCAAACGACGCGGCATCGCATTCTCGCGGTACTAACAGAGGCGGAGCAACAAATGATTTTTGTTGATACGCCAGGGCTGCACCGAAAGTCCGGCAAAGCGATGAATCGCATGATGAACCGTACGGCGGCGAACGCACTCGCTGATGCAGATCTGATTCTGTTTGTCAGTGATGCCTCACAATGGACTGATGAAGACGATGACGTTCTTCTGCGACTGAAGTCCTGCAGCGCGCCGATCATTTCGTTGATCAACAAAATTGACAAGATACATCCGAAAGAAAAATTGCTCGACGCTCTGGCATTAATGTCGACGCGCCTCGACTTCGCCGAGATCGTGCCTGTTTCAGCGATGAAAAAGGATAATCTGGATCTTATTCTCCAAATAATTCCGAAATTTCTTCCCGTGTCACCGCCGTTATTTCCTGAGGATATGAAAACTGACCGCAGCGATGAGTTTCATATCTCAGAAATCATTCGTGAAAAACTGACATTACTGTTGCACCAGGAAATGCCCTATGGGCTGACGGTTCAGATCGAACGACTGGTACGAGAAGACAGCGGACTGGCAATTAACGCGATTATCTGGGTGGAGCGTGATAGCCAGAAAGGAATCGCTGTCGGTAAGAATGGTGGCATTCTAAAAAAAGTAGGTCGGGCGGCGCGACTGGAAATTTCCGAGCGGTTTAGCCAGCCTGTACATCTGGAGCTATGGGTCAAGGTCAAGTCTAATTGGGCCGACAATGAACAAGACTTGATGAATCTGGGTTACGAGGCGCCGTAGCTATGCGTCTGTTATGACATCGACGCGCCGGGTGCATCAACAACCTGGCTACATTCTGCATCATCGACCTTTTCGCGACACTAGTCAGATTCTCGACATTGTAACGCGTGATCACGGCAAAATAGCGGTCGTCGCTCGCGGCAGCCGAGGCGCCAAGTCGCGCCTCGCCGGCGTTTTGCGACCCTTCCTGCCTCTTCAGGTTTCATGGGTATCGAAGTCGGACCTTGGAACACTGACAGGTGCTGAAGCTATCGGGCCACCCATTGGAATGCTGGGTGACGCGATTTTTTCAGCGTTTTATGTCAATGAACTGTTGCTGCACTTCCTGCATCGTTATGATCCACAACCAGAGATTTTTGCCCTATATGAGGAAGTTATGAGCGCCTTGATTGGGACCGTGGACGTTGCTGCGAGTCTGCGATCATTTGAACTGGAGTTACTGCGTTTACTTGGTTACGCCGTCAATCTGGATCATGTGTCTGGCAGCACGGAGCCTCTCGACGGCGAGCGTTATTATCAATATCAAATGGAAAAAGGTCCGGTTACGGTTGATCGGACTGAAGGTGCTTTGGTATTCAGTGGTTCCGTACTGATGGGCATCGCTGAGCAATGCTTTGAAGATACAGAAGTCTTGCGAGCTGCGAACCGATTACTGCGAGAAATTATCGGCTTTCATCTTGGCGGTAAGGAGTTGAAGAGTCGCAAGGTGCTGATGGAACTACATCGCGGTAGAATCGCGCCATCGAAGAACGGGAAAGAGTGAAGTGACAGACAACAAAGAACTATTGCTGGGCATCAATATCGATCACGTCGCCACTCTACGACAGGTAAGAGGGACGAGCTATCCGCGGCCTGCTGATGCTGCGGTGATGGCTGAACAAGCCGGTGCGGACAGTATAACGGTCCATCTTCGCGAAGACCGACGTCATATCCAGGACGCGGACCTTGCGGCGATTAACGAAGTCATGCGCAGCCGCATGAATCTCGAAATGGCCGTGACAGACGAAATGCTGGAGATTGCAGCACAGATCAAGCCATCGGATGTTTGTCTGGTCCCGGAAAAACGACAGGAACTCACGACCGAAGGCGGCCTTGACGTTGCGGGTCAGTTGGAAAAGGTGACGTCAGCCTGTAATCGTCTGGCCGAGATGAATGTCCGTGCTTCGCTGTTTATCGATCCTGATCGACTTCAACTTGATGCGGCTGTGGCGGCGGGAGCACCGGTCGTCGAGTTGCACACAGGCACCTATGCCGATATGGAAGGAGAGGCCCAGTTAGTTGAGCTGCAGCGCGTCGTTGATGCCGCTCGCTATGGATGCGATCTCGGGCTGATAATTAACGCTGGTCACGGTCTGCATTATCACAACGTCGCGGCGATAGCTCGGATTCCCGAAATCGTTGAATTGAATATCGGACACTCAATCATCTCGCGGGCGGTTTTTGACGGACTGGCGACGGCCGTGAGTGAAATGAAGCGCTTGATGACCGAGGCACGGTTAGGATGACCAGGCAGTGATTTTTGGCGTTGGCACTGACATCGTAGAGATGTCTCGAATGGAATCGACATGGAAGCGGTTCGGTCAGCATTTTGCCGATCGCATTCTGATGCCGGAGGAGATGGCGCTGTTCGAGCGAACCAAGAATCCCGCGCGATTCCTGGCCATGCGCTTTGCAGGCAAGGAAGCATCCGTTAAGGCGATGGGAACCGGTTTTGCTCACGGCGTCTGGCTGCGAGATGTCGGTATTACCAGTAACGAATGGGGCAGACCATTGATCATTTGGTCAGAGCGCGGACAAAAAGTGTGCGATGAATTGGGTATCGGTAAGGGCCATGTCAGTCTGACCGATGATGCAGGACTCGTAATGGCATTCGCGGTTGTTGAAACCGCTGACTCAATATAGTGAATAGGGAATAGTTGGCAATGCATTGTTTTTCGTTTGATATCGAAACTATACCGGACGTCGAATTCGGTCGTCGATTCTGGGACTTGGAAGGGTTGTCTGATGAGGATGTCGCGACTGTGATGTTGTGCAAGCAGCAGCAAAAAACCGGGTCGGACTTTCTATCGCTGCACGCGCAACGCATCGTTGCTATCTCAGTTACTTTTCGAACGGCGGATACTTTCAAGGTATGGACCTTGGGCGATGAGAATTCTGGTGAGGCGGAAATAGTGCAACGCTTTTTCGATGGTATCGAACGATATACGCCGGATCTGGTGTCCTGGAATGGCAGTGGATTCGATTTGCCGGTACTGCATTATCGCGCGCTTAAGCACAACATACAGGCGCCGCGATACTGGGAAATGGGTGAGAACGATCGTGACTTTAAATGGAATAACTACATGAGTCGCTTCCATTGGCGCCACGTCGATTTGATGGATGTATTGGCAGGGTTTCAGCCGCGCGGACGAGCCAGCCTTGATCAAATGGCTGTCTTGCTCGGCTTTCCCGGCAAGCTCGGTATGAGTGGCGACAAGGTATGGGAGACATTCGAGAGCGGTGGTATTCGTGAGATTCGCGACTATTGTGAGACTGATGTATTGAATACTTGGTTGGTCTACCTGCGTTTTGAGTTCATGCGGGGGCATCTTGATAAGACCGAGCTGGATCGAGAGTGCGCTCTCGTACGACAGACGCTGGAGGCAATGGATCAGCCGCATCTAAATGCATTCCTCGTAGCGTGGCCTTCCTAATGGGGAGAAAAAAGCGAAGGGAGCCGGAAACCGCGACCATAGACTCCGCGGCCCATGACGGTCGTGGTATCGCTGCTGTTGAGGGTAAGAAGGTATTCGTTGCAGGTGCGTTGCCCGGCGAAACAGTTAAGTTCATTCGTCGAAAGTCGAAACGAAATTTCGATGAGGCGGAGCTGCTTCAGATTATCGAAGCGTCAGACGATCGCATCGACGCAAAGTGCGAGGTTTTCGGCCGCTGCGGGGGCTGTTCTCTGCAGCATGTGAGCGAAGAGTACCAGCGCTCAATCAAGGAACGGACGTTGCGAGATAATTTGCAGCGTATCGCTAAGGTCGAGCCCGAATCGTGGTTGGCGCCGATGATTGGACCGATGTGGGGATACCGGCGACGAGCGCGCTTAGCGGTTAAGGATGTTTCGGCAAAGGGCAGGGTGCTAGTCGGCTTTCGTGAAAAACATGCGCCTTATATTACGGATATGCATCGCTGCGAGGTATTAGCTAGCCCTGTCGACGGTATGCTCGGTGAGCTCAGTGAACTTGTTGCAAAACTTTCTATACGCGCACGGCTGCCGCAGATCGAAATTGCGGTGGCCGAGAACGCCATAGCGATGGTTTTTCGGGTGCTTGATGAACCCAGTGACGCCGACAAGCAACACTTGATTCAATTCGGTGTGGAGAAAAAATGCCGCATCTACTTGCAGCCCGGCGGTCTCGACTCCCTGCAACTCATTGAGCCAGAGAGTATTAAGGAGCCTTTGAACTACACGCTGCCTGAATTCGATATTCAAATCGACTTCGAGCCCATCGATTTTGTGCAAGTTAACAGCGACATCAATCGACGCATGGTGCATTTTGCAATTGAGCAACTTGCGCCGGGCCCAGATGACCGAGTATTGGATCTTTTCTGCGGTATCGGCAATTTTTCATTGCCGCTCGCGCGTAAGGCAGGCAGCGTTCTTGGCATAGAAGGCGAGAAAATGCTTGTAACGCGGGCAGCCGAAAACGCCAGAAAGAACGGACTGTATAATGTCGAATTCAAGGTAGCCGATCTCAGCAAGATTGACGGCAGTGAGCCTTGGCTAAAGGCTGGCTGCAATCGATTGCTGCTGGATCCGGCTCGCAGCGGTGCAGCGGAGGTAGTGGAGGCAATGAAACTATTAAACCCTGAGCGCATCGTCTACGTCTCCTGTCACCCCGGTACCTTGGCGCGTGATGCCGCTGTTTTGGTTCATGAGCATGGCTATCGTCTGGAGGCTGCGGGAATTATCGATATGTTCCCGCACACTGCGCATGTAGAATCTATCGCGGTGTTTACACGAACCTGACTGCAGCTCGCGAGGTAAAACGAATGTCATTGGGACCTGTGATGCTCGATATTGAAGGACTTGCACTAAGTCCCGCAGACCGCGATATATTGCGGGAGCCTGCCGTTGGGGGTGTCATTCTGTTCGCCCGAAATTTCGAGTCCGTAAATCAGGTTACTGAGCTGGTGTCCGAAATTCGGGCGCTGCGAAGCCCGGCGCTACTGATAGCAGTCGATCACGAAGGCGGTCGGGTGCAGCGGTTTCGAGAAGGTTTTACGGTTATGCCGCCGATGCGTCAGATAGGCAGGGAATACGACCGCGATCGCGATTCTGGGCTGAAAGCCGCCCGGCAGGCTGGCTGGATAATCGCCTCTGAGTTACGCGCCGCTGGCATCGACCTTTGTTTCGGGCCCTGCGTCGATCTGGATTGGGGTATCAGCGAAATCATTGGTAATCGTTCGTTTCATCGCAAACCTGATGCTGTTAGTGAGCTTGCAGAAGCATTCGCACGTGGCTTGCGGAGCGCCGGAATGGCAGCGATTGCGAAGCACTTCCCTGGGCATGGAGCGGTGATTGCGGACTCGCATATTCGACTGCCTGTCGATCGACGTGGCTACGGTCTACTTCTTGACGACATGCGACCGTATGAGCGAATGCTGAATACAGGTGTCGTGGCGGGCATCATGCTCGCACACATCGTCTATCGCGAAATTGATGATATGCCAGCCGGATTTTCAGCGTATTGGATACAACGCGAGTTGCGCTCACGACTCGGTTTTGGTGGTGCTGTTTTTTGTGACGACTTGAGCATGAATGCGACGGGAGAATACGGCTCGATGGGAGACAGGGCCAGACTGGCTCTTGATGCGGGTTGCGACATGATATTGGTGTGTAATGATCGAGCTGCTGCTTTGCAGGCAGTGGATGTCCTGAACGATTATTCAAATCCGCTATCGCTAGTGCGTTTGGCGAGGCTGCATGGTACCGGGCAGCAATTGCGAGAATCATTGCAGGCGAGCGAGGAGTGGCAGGCTGCGAATACGCTTTTTGCCGACTGGGGCACGCCTCCGCAACTGCGATTGGATTCGTAAGGGCGCCTAGATGAGAGCCATAAACCGAAGTATTTTAGAGTAGGTAATAGAGATGACATTAGAGCGGTTGATCGTCCTCCGTATCGATTAGAGGGACTGACCTTTTGTTCTCACAAATAAGGTGCTTGAAACAATAAGTGCGGGCAATTGTCAGTCATTTTACTCCCTTCATTGATGCCTTATCTTGACTTTTTCTGTGTGTAGATTTTAATTTATTCCAGTCTTAGTGCAATTTTTTCTGGCGCAATTTGGTTAGAAAATTTGGAGCGTTTGAGTACTTATAGGGCGGCAACATGAATTCATTTGGCATCATCAACTACAGTGTAGTGGCAATCTATTTTCTGGTGCTGCTGTGGATCGGTTACTTCTTCTCCAAACGCCAAAAATCGACAGACGACTACTTCAAAGGTCAGGGCCGAGTGCCCTGGTGGGCTGCCGGCATTAGCATATTCGGCACCTTACTGAGTGCGATCACCTTCATGGCGATACCGGCGAAGGCCTATGACACTGACTGGGCCTATTTTTTCTACAGCCTAACGGTAATTCTACTGATCCCGCTGATCGCTTGTGTGTTTATTCCCTTCTATAGCCGCCTCAACATAACTAGTGTCTATGAGTATCTTGAGAAGCGCTTCAATGTGCTCGCACGCATACTGGGTAGCGTCTCATTCATTATCTTTCA
>Ga0307986_10000088_pt1 | contig 61164 bp, 66 predicted proteins | sample EllFjometageno82_FD_203170 | JGI IMG/M metagenome (GOLD analysis project Ga0307986, IMG submission 203170) | Marine microbial communities from Ellis Fjord, Antarctic Ocean - #82 | ecosystem: Environmental > Aquatic > Marine > Unclassified | place: Southern Ocean | collected 2014-10-09 | reverse complement strand
TTAATACAACATACCCTCGTGTAGTTAATACTGAAATAATACTTGCATAAGTTGAAGGCCTACCAATACCTAGTTCTTCCATTTTTTTAACCAAACTACCTTCTGAATATCTAGGAGGTGGTTCGGTATAGTGTTGTTCTTCATTTAGCTTAAAAATTGTTACTCCATCATTCACACTACATTCAGGGAGAATATTCTTCGCATCTTCGTCAGTTTCTTGAATCTTGTATACTTTTAAAAATCCATCAAATTTAACAACAGAACCATTTGCTTTAAAATTAATTTTTTCATCTTCAGAAGTAATTATAATGCTATTTCTATTAAATTCCGCAGGTTTCATTTGTGAAGATAAGGCTCTTGCCCAAATTAAAGTGTAAAGTTTTAGTTGATCAGAGCTAATAAATTTTTCAACATCACTTGGTTTTCTACTGATGTTAGTTGGCCTAATTGCTTCATGTGCTTCTTGAGCATTTTTTGCTTTTTTTCCCTCAAAAGTATTAGGTGTAATAGGTAAATAATCACTTCCAAAATCTTTTTTAATTAGGTCGCGAAACTCAGTAACAGCTTCTTTAGATATTTGAGTTCCGTCAGTTCTCATGTAGGTAATGAGACCTGTTGTTTCTCCTTCTATTTCAATACCTTGATAAAGTTTTTGTGCAATTTGCATAGTCCTTGAAACTCCAAATCCAAACTTATTAGAAGCTGTTTGTTGCATTGTGGATGTAGTAAACGGTGCAAGAGGATTTCTTTTATGCACCTTAGAAATTATATCTTTAATTTTAAACTTAGATTTATTTATTATATTTACTGCTTTATCGGTTTCTATTTTATTTTTAAATGTAAACCTTTCAAATTTATCTCCATCAAACAAACTTAATTTAGAAAAAATATTTTCATCTCTAGTATTGGTAAAATCTGAAGATATTGACCAATATTCTTCAGAGTTGAATAATTCAATTTTATGCTCTTGTTCGGTAATTAACTTAAGTGCAACAGACTGAACTCTACCCGCAGATTTAGAACCTGGAAGTTTTGTCCATAAAATTGGAGATATATTAAAACCAACCAGATAATCCAAAGCTCTTCTTGCAAGATAAGCCTCAACTAGTGGGACTTCAATTTGTCTAGGGTTTTTAATTGCTTTTAGAATTGCATTTTTAGTAATTTCATTAAAAACAACACGTTCTAATACTTTATCTTTAAGTATTTTCTTTTCAATTAAATATTCCTTAACATGCCAAGCAATCGCTTCTCCTTCTCGGTCTGGATCAGTTGCTAATATAATTTTGTTTGATTTTTTCACAGCATCTGTGATTTCTTTTAAATATTTTTTGGAAAAAGAGTCTACTTCCCACAACATTGCAAATTGATTATTAGGGTCAACAGATCCATTTTTTGAAGGAAGGTCTCTTATGTGACCATAACTTGCTAAAACCAAATAATCTTTTCCAAGATATTTATTTATTGTTTTTGCTTTTGCGGGACTCTCTACTATAACTAGATTCATCTTTATATTTACTTTCAAATCTTAATAGATTTGTCAAATACAACTAATCTTAATAGTGAAATCTTATGAAAAATTGATTTTATTTTCTGTCTTGTTTTTAATACGAGATATATTTTCTCTATGAGTATATATAATAATTATAAAGATTATAAAAAAAAATAGACTTATATTAAAATTATACAAAAAGCTTGAGTATAAAAAAATTATTAGCGTTGAAATCAATGAAGATAGAGATGAATATTTTGTAAAGTATAAAACTATAATCCAACTAATTATAAAAATTAAACCTAGATTAATCGAAATACCAAAAAGAATTCCAAGATAAACAGCAATTCCTTTACCTCCTTTAAATTTTAACCAAATAGGAAAAATATGACCAAGTAAACAAAGAAGCGCTGAAAAAAAAATTATAGAAGTTCCGCTAGTATAACTAGGAAAAAAAACTGTAGTTAATATAATCGAAGCATATCCCTTAAAACCATCAAGAATTAATGTTGCTGCCCCTAAAGTTTTGTTGCCAGCTCTAAGAGCATTAGTTGCTCCAATATTCCCAGAACCAATTTTACGTATATCTATTTTAAGAAAAATTTTTGTTATTATTAAGCCAAAAGGTATTGTTCCTAATATATATGAATATAATCCAACATAAATTAATTCTATATTCATTATGATTTAAATGCGAGTTCGCCATTTAAAAAAGTCATAAGGACTTTTCCTTGAAGTTTTCTACCTTCAATAGCTGAATTTTTTGACTTAGATTTTAAATCATTGGCATTAACTACCCAAGGTTTATCTAAATCTAAGACACAGATATCTGCATCTGAACCTTTTTTTAACGTACCTTTATTTATTTTTAAAATCTTTGCTGGATTTATAGTTAAAGTTTCAATTATTTTCGACAACGGAAGAGATTCATTGTGGTGCATTTCTAGGGCTAAAGGAAGAAGAGTTTCTATTCCTATTGCTCCTGTTGCGGCTTGAGCAAAAGGTAGTCTTTTTCCTTCTTCATCTTCAGGTGTGTGGTCAGATACAATCACATCAATTAGACCTGATTTTATTCCTTCTACTAATGCTATTCTGTCATTTTCAAGTCTAAGAGGAGGAGAAAGTTTTAAAAAAGTTTTAAAGTCTCCAATATCATTTTCATTCAGTGAAAGATTGTTAATGGATACTCCAACACTAAATTTTAATCCTTTTTCTTTATTCCTTTTAATAACATCAAGAGATTCTTTTGAAGAAATCTGATTTACATGGTATCTACAAGGGAACTCACCTAGCAAGGACAAATCTCTTTCAATAATTATTTTTTCAGCTATATATGAAATTCCTTCAAGACCTAATCTTGTTGAAACTTCACCATCATTAATACAGCCACCTTTTGAAAGTTCAAAATCTTCAGTATGTTGCATAATTAAAACACCTATATCTGATGCATAATCCATTATTTTTGCCATAGTTTCAGTGTTCTGAACTGTTTTAACCACATCAGTAAATCCAATAATTCCTTTTGCTGATAGCAAACCAAATTCAGACATTTCTTTTCCGCTCATTTCTCTAGTTAAAGAAGCGCAAGGAAATAGGTTTATTGATGCTTTATCCCTGCCTCTTCTAATTATAAAATCAACCATAGAAACATTATCTATAATTGGTTTAGTATTTGGCATAGTAACAACTGATGTCACTCCACCAGATAATGCTGCTTGACTTAATGTTCTGAAATTTTCTTTATATTCGTATCCAGGTTCTCCGACAAATGCTTTCATGTCCACAATTCCTGGAATAATAATGTGATTTTTTAAATCTAAAATTTCTGCTGATGATGTAGTATCAGATTTTTTAACATCTTTTCCTATTGCTTTAATTTTTCCTTTTTCATCTATAACAACGGAACCTTTTTCATCCATCTTTTGTGATGGGTCTAAAATTCTTGCATTAATTAATATTTTTTCTTTCATTTTATTTACAATAGAGTTTTAGGCATGCCATTCTCACCGCAACACCTAACTCAACCTGTTCTTTAACTAGACTTACATTTATGTCATCAGCAAGTTTAGTGTCTATTTCAACACCTCTATTCATTGGACCGGGATGCATTATTAAAGCATCTTGACTAGCAAATTTTAATTTTTCGGAAGTAAGTCCGTAGAATTCATAATACTCTCTTTTAGAAGGTAAAAAAGATCCTTGCATACGTTCATTTTGAAGCCTTAGCATCATTACAATATCACACCCATTTAATCCTTTTTTCATATCAGTAAAACTTTTGACACCTAGTCTCTCAATAGATTTAGGCATCAATGTTTTAGGCGCAATAACATTTACTTCAGCTCCAAGCATATTCATTAAATAAATATTAGACCTTGCAACACGTGAGTGAAGAATATCCCCACAGATTGCAATTTTTAAACCTTCAATTTTACCTTTTCGATTAATAATAGTTAATGCATCTAATAATGCTTGAGTAGGGTGTTCTCTTCTCCCGTCTCCAGCATTAATAACAGTACAATTAACTTTTTGAGAAAGAAGATTTGGTGCACCTGAGTCCTGATGTCTTATTACAATTATATCCGGGTGCATAGCATTTAAAGTCATTGCTGTATCTATTAAGGTTTCACCTTTTTTAAGAGCAGAGTTAGCAACATTCATAGTCATCACATCAGCACCCAACCTTTTACCTGCTAAATCAAAAGAACTTTGAGTTCTAGTTGAAGGTTCGAAGAATAAATTAATTTGAGTTTTACCTCTCAAAATGTCTAATTTTTTTGAAGGACTTCTATTTAATTTAATGAATGATTTAGCCTCTTCAAGAATATTTTTAGCTTCTTGAATGGATAAATTTTGTATACCTAAAAGATGTTTTGGATGGTCTTTAATAGCTAAGGTATTTTTTTTAACTGCCATTAAAAATAACTCTATAGGCTTTTTGTGCTATGAGATCAAGTAATTTCTCTTCTTAAAAAATCTAAAGCGCCTTGCAGAATAAAAGCTGCTGAATTTTCATCTAATTTACTAATTTTCTTGCTCGTATTAACATTTAAATCATTGGATAAATTAAAAGCTCCTCTGCTAGAAAGTCTTTCATCCCACATTGCGATAGGTATAGTAATATACTTTGATAAATTTATTGCTAAATCTTTAGCAGATTGAGATGAATGACTATTTGAACCATCTAAATTTATGGGATTACCTATAATAATTCCTTTAATATCATTTTCTTTAATAATTTTATTCATTTGAGTTAATAGATCAGAAAAATTATTTTTAATTATTGTGGTGTATGGTGTTGCTATAATTTTATTTTCATCACATATAGCTATTCCTATACGTTTCTTACCAGGATCAACGCCTAATAATCTTGATTTTTTATCAATTTTTTTTTCAAATTCTTCAATATCAAGCATGATTATGTTATAAGTTATGATAATAATTTCCTTAAATTAACATAGATCACAAATGTCCATAGATAAAGACAAAATTAAACACACAGCTAAACTGGCAAGAATATCTTTAGATGAGAATAAAATAGAGAGTTTATCCAAAGATTTATCTAATATATTTAATTTTATTGAAAAATTGAGTAAAATTAACACTGACAAAGTTAATCCCTTAACTTCAATTCTAGATCATAGCTTAAGAACTAGAGAAGATAAAGTTACAGATGGTGGAATTAGAAAAAAAATTTTAGAAAATTCACCAAATAAAAATGAAGAATTTTTTATTGTTCCTAAAGTAATAGAATAGATGCCAGATATAACCAATAAAAGTTTAACTGAAATAGTTAATTTAATTAAAAAAAAAGAAATTAAATCTGAAGAAGTAACTAACGCTTACATTAACAATGTAAGAAAAGGCAAGAAGCTTAATTCATTTATTACAGAATCTTTTGATAACGCTTTAACTAAATCAAAAAATTTTGACGCAAATCCAAATTTTGAATCATTGTTACCAGGCATACCTTTAGCTATTAAAGATTTATTTTGTACAAATGGTGTAAGAACTACAGCAGGAAGTAAAATGCTTGAGAATTTTGTTCCGACTTATGAATCTACAGTAACAACTAATCTATGGGCAGAAGGAGCCTTTCTTTTAGGCAAATTAAATTGTGATGAATACGCAATGGGTTCCTCTAACGAAACAAGTTTTTTTGGAAACGTTATAAATCCTGTCAAAGAAAATACAGTTCCCGGTGGATCTTCTGGTGGTTCTGCAAGTGCTCTAGCGGCAGATCTTACGCCAGCTACAATTGGAACTGATACAGGAGGTTCTATTAGACAACCAGCTTCATTTACAGGTACAGTAGGCTTAAAACCAACTTATGGATTATGTTCAAGATGGGGCATTGTTGCTTTTGCTTCTTCTTTAGATCAAGCAGGACCAATGACAAAAACTGTTTCAGATTGTGCTTTGATGCTTGAAGCAATGTCAGGATTTGACCCAAAAGATTCAACTTCAATAGATAGAAAAAAAGAAAACTATTCAAAAAAATTAACTCCAAATATTAAAGGTTTAAAAATCGGTATTCCAAAAGAATATAGGGTAGACGGAATGCCAAATGAAATTGAAGAACTTTGGGAAAAAGGTAAAAAAATACTTGAAGATGAGGGTGCGAAAATAATTGATATTTCTTTACCCCATACTGGATATGCTCTACCTGCTTACTATATAGTTGCTCCCGCAGAAGCCTCCTCAAATTTAGCTCGATATGATGGAGTTAAATATGGTTTTAGGTCATCTAAAGGTTCTAATCTTATTGATATGTACGAAAACACTAGATCTGAAGGTTTTGGAGATGAGGTTAAAAGAAGAATTTTAATTGGAACCTACGTTTTGTCTTCTGGCTACTACGATGCTTATTATATTAAAGCACAAAAAGTTAGACAATTGATAAAAAGTGATTTTGATGACGCTTTTACTAAAGTTGACGCCATATTAACTCCCTCTACTCCAAGCGCTGCTTTTAAAATTGGAGAAAAAAAAGATGACCCTATATCCATGTATTTAAATGATATATTTACAGTTCCTGCTAATTTAGCCGGAATACCAGCTATGTCAGTACCTGTGGGCCACGATAAAAAAAATTTACCGTTAGGTTTACAATTAATTGGAAAGCCTCTTGGAGAACAAACTTTATTAAATTTAGCTCTTTCTATGGAAAGAAAAAGTAATTTCAAACAAAATATTATTAAATGGTGGGAAAAATAATTAATGAGTGAAGATGAATCAAAATACTTAGTCGATGGCATGCAAGGCAAATGGGAAGTAGTTATTGGTTTAGAAGTACATGCTCAAGTATCTTCTAAATCAAAGTTATTTTCTGGCTCATCAACTACCTTTGGGGCCGATCCGAACACACAAGTAAGTTTAGTCGATTCTGCATTTCCTGGGATGTTACCTGTAATTAATGAATACTGTATTGAACAAGCAGTTAAAACAGGACTTGGTATAAACGCACAAATCAATTCTTATTCTGTTTTTGATCGAAAGAATTATTTTTATGCTGACTTACCTCAAGGTTATCAAATATCTCAATTTAAAAATCCAATTGTTGGTGAAGGAGAAATAACATTAGACTTAAAAACCGGCACAAAGAAAATTGGAATCGAAAGATTACATTTAGAACAAGATGCAGGAAAAAGTATTCACGATATTGACCCCAGCAATACTTTTGTAGATCTTAATAGATCAGGCATTGCATTAATGGAAATTGTTAGCAAACCAGACTTAAGATCGCCAGATGAAGTCAATGCTTATGTTAAAAAACTTAGATCAATTATGAGATATCTAGGAACATGTGATGGCAACATGCAAGAAGGCTCATTAAGAGCCGACGTAAATGTTTCAGTAAGAAAAGAAGGAGACAAAAAGTTAGGAACTAGATGTGAAATAAAAAATGTGAATTCCATTAAGTTTATGCAAATGGCTATTGAATATGAGGCTAAAAGACAGGTGGAACTCATTGAGTCGGGTGAATCTATTGTTCAAGAAACAAGATTATTTGATACTAAAAAAAACGAAACTAGATCTATGAGATCCAAAGAAGACGCTCATGACTACAGATACTTTCCAGACCCAGACTTGCTACCTTTAAATTTAGATAAAAATTTAATTGAAAAAATTAAAAAAAAGTTACCAGAACTACCAGATCAAAAAAAAGAACGCTTTATAAAAGATTATTCTCTAAGCTCTTACGAAGCCAATGTTTTAGTTTCAGAAAAAGAAGTTGCATCTTTTTTTGAAGAGGTAATTAAAACTTCTGATAAGAAACTAGCAACTAACTGGATAATTGGGGACTTATTTGCGTCTCTAAATGAAAAAAATATATCTATATCAGAATCACCAATAAAAGCTAAAGAAATAGCTAGCCTCATAAATTCCATTTCATCAGGATTAATCTCTGGTAGAGCTGCAAAAGAAGTGTTTGAAGTTATGAAAGAAACTGGTGGTGATCCTATAAAAATAATTGAAGATAAGGGTTTAAAACAAAAAAGCGACCCAAAAGAATTGGAGGCTTTAATTAATAAAATTTTAGAAGAAAACAAAGACAAAGTATCTCAATATAAATCAGGTAAAGACAAATTGTTTGGTTTTTTTGTTGGTCAAGCAATGAAAATTTCAGGTGGAACTGCTAATCCTCAGTTAGTTAATGAAATACTTAAGAAAAAACTTAAGTAATATATATAGTACATACATTTCTGTCGTATTAGCTCATAACAACCTATCTTTAATTTAGTTATAATTAATTATGTCTGACCAAAAATATATTAAAACATTTAAATTGTTACTCCCTTATTTGTGGCCAAAAAATCGTAAGGATCTTAAGGCCAGGGTTATCTTTGCTATCATTGCTTTGGTTTTTGCCAAAGTAGCCAGTTTAGGTACTCCATTATTATTAGGTAGAGCGGTAAATTCTTTATCAGAACTAAGTTCTGGTATTAATTTATTTATGCTAGCACCTGTCGCTTTGATTGTTGCGTATGGATTAGCACGAGTAATTTCTTTCACTTTTGTTGCTGTTAGGGATGCTTTGTTTTCAAAGGTTTCACAGCATTCAATCAGACAAATATCTCTAAATATGTTTGAACATTTACACAATCTTTCATTACAGTTTCACTTAAACAGGCAAACTGGAGCACTAGCAAAATATATTGACAGAGGAACCAAGGGAATAGATTTTCTTTTAAGATATGTCTTATTTAATGTTGCACCTACTTTTTTCGAGATCTTTTTAGTTGCAGGTATTTTATTTTTTTTATACGGCCCTTGGTATGCCATTGTTACTTTAATTACTATTAGTCTTTATTCTTATTTAACTTTTCTAATAACAGAATGGAGAAATGAATTTAGAAAAAGAATGAATAAATCTGATAACGAAGTGAGCACTAAGATGATTGATAGCTTATTAAATTTTGAAACTGTTAAGTATTTTAATAACGAAGTTTTTGAATCTAATAGACTTGATAAATCTTTAAAAGATTATGAATTAGCAGCCAATCAAAGCAGACACTCTTTATCATTACTAAATATCGCTCAAACTTTTATTATAATGTTAGGTATTACTATTATGTTGGTGATGTCAGCGTACGGTATTAAAAATGGAGATATTAACATAGGTGGATTTGTTGTCATAAATGCTTACATGTTACAATTATATCAACCTCTAAATTTTTTAGGATCTGTTTATAGAGAAATTAGGCAAGCACTAACCGACATGGAGAATATGTTTAGTTTGCTAGAGGTGTCCCCAACTTCAAAAAGTAATTTAGAAGATATGTCTGAAAGTAATTTAGCAGAAATTAGATTTGAAAATGTTAGCTTTGATTATGATGTAAGACGAACTATTATAAATAATATTTCTTTTAAAGTTCCTAATGGAAAAAAAGTTGCCATCGTTGGACCTACAGGTGCAGGTAAATCAACAATAAGTAGATTATTATTTAAATTTTATAGTACAAAAAATGGAAATATTTATATTAATGAAAAAAATATAGATAAAATATCACAAGAATCTTTAAGGAAAATAATTGGTGTGGTGCCCCAGGATACAGTTTTGTTTAATGAATCAATCTATTATAATATTGCCTATGGAAACACAGCGTCTTCTAAAGAAGAGGTTGTTAATGCAGCAAAAAATGCTGACATTCATAATTTTATTTCAACTCTACCCGATGGTTATGAAACTATAGTTGGAGAAAGAGGATTAAAGTTATCTGGTGGAGAAAAACAAAGAGTAGCTATAGCAAGAACAATATTAAAGAACCCTAAGATATTTTTTTTTGATGAAGCAACATCTGCACTGGACACAAGTACAGAAAAGGAGATTCAAAAAAACTTAGAGAAAATATCTAAAGATAAGACAACCCTAGTAATTGCACATCGTTTATCTACAGCATCAAATGCAGATAATATTATAGTTCTTGATAAAGGTGTCATTATTGAAGAAGGTAACCACGAAACTTTAATGTTAAAAAAAGGTAAATACTTTGAAATGTGGGAAAAACAGAAACCTATCTAAAAGCTTATGGGAAAAAATTTAGAAATAACTCCTCTAATAGAGAAATATATAGAAAATTTTAGCCAGTCATTGCACCCCGTCCAAAAAGAAATAATTTCTTACAACCAAAGTTTAGGAGATATTAAAAGAATGCAGATAGCAGTATCTCAGTGCCATTTTTTACAATTAATAATTAAAGTTTCAAATTCAAAAAAAATACTAGAAGTAGGAACTTTTACTGGACTAAGTGCATTATCAATGTCTTTGGCACTTCCAGATGATGGTAATCTTATTGCTTTAGACAAGAACTCAGAAACTAATAAAATTGCTACAGAGTTCTTCATGAAAGCTAAACAAGAAAAAAAAATTAAAACTATAATAAAACCAGCCATTGAAAGTATCGAAGAATTAAAAAAAGAAAAAAATTATTTTGATATAGTTTTTATTGATGCTGATAAAGATAACTATAAAAAATATTATGACAGTACACTTGAATTAACTAAAAAGAATGGACTAATCATTATTGATAATGTTCTATGGCACGGAGAAGTAGCCGATAAACACAATAATGAAAAATATACAAATATAATAAGAAATTTCAATGAACATGTTAAAAATGATAAAAAAACTGAACAAGTAATAATTCCACTTGGCGATGGTTTTACAGTCTGTAGAAAGTTGTAATGCTTAATATTTTTGGTTTTTATAAATTTATAAATATTACAAAGTTAAAAAAACATAAACAACACCTTCAATTATTTATGCTTAAAAATGAGCTGAGAGGAGCTCTGATAATTGCTAAAGAAGGAATTAACGGAACCATAGCAGGAAAAAGAATTGCTACAATTCTTTTTGAAAAACAAATTTTCAAACAATTTAATTTTAAAGAATTTGACAACATAAATAACTCATCATGTAGGTTTCAGCCTTTTCACAAAGTTAAAATTAAAATTAAAAAAGAAGTTGTTCCTTTTGGATTAAATTTAGATAAAAAAAATAAGAAGAAAAACATTTATGTAGATCCAGATAAATGGAATGAACTGATTAAGAATAAAAACACCCTATTAATTGATGTTAGAAAACCTTTTGAGTATAAAGTTGGTACTTTCAGAAGTGCGTCAAATCCTAACGTTAACAACTTTAGAGATTTTCCTAAATACTTAAATAAAGTAAAAAAAAGTCAACCTGTAGCTATGTTTTGTACTGGAGGAATTCGTTGCGAGAAAGCATCTGTCTATCTAAAAAATAATGGATTTAAAAATGTTTTTCAACTCAAAGGTGGAATACTTAGTTATTTAGAAAAAATCAAACAAGAAAAAAGCCTATGGAAAGGTGAGTGTTACGTTTTTGATAATAGAATTTCTTTAAAACATAAGTTAAAACCAGGAACTCATTCTATGTGTGGCGGTTGCAGAACTCCTGTGTCAGTATTAGATAAAAAATCTAAAATGTATGAAGCGGGAGTATCATGTTTAAATTGTTATGACAAACTTACTAGAGACCAAAAAGAAAGATTTAGAATGAGACAGAAACAAATAAGCCTTGCTAAACAACAAGGAAAATCGCATATATTTAAAAAAGAGTTCAGCTAATTTTAAGGCTCCAATCTATGAATTTAACGAAAGACTCAATTTGGTCATTACTTAGAAAAGTTACTATACCTGCTAGTGTAGGATCATTGTTTCAAACTTTTTATAATTTGGTTGATACTTGGTTTGCCGGTAGAATTTCTGCAGAAGCAATAGGGGCAATTGCTAAATCATTTCCAATATATTTTGTAATAATAGCCGTCGGTGTAGGTATTGGCGCTGCTACAAATGCGTCTATTGGGAACCTAATAGGTGAGAAAAAAATTAATAAGGCTTCAATGTTTGTTGCGCAATCTGTAGTTTTTGCAGTTGCAATGTCCGTCATCGTTACTTTATTTGGTTTAAATTCTTCTAATTTTCTTTTAGGTGTAATGGGTTCTGATGTAGCAAGTATTGCTTTAACAAGAGAATATTTAGATATTATTTTTTACGGTACTTTTATTGTAATGATCCAAATTTCTTTAAATGGAGCCTTGAACGCACAAGGTGATACGAAAAGTTATAGAAATGTTTTAATTTTTAGTTTCTTTTTAAATATATTTTTAAACCCACTATTTATTTGGGGATACGGCATTATTCCAGCTTTTGGAATTGGCGGTCTTGCTATAGCCACAGTTATTGCACAATCAATAGGAACTCTTTATTTAATTTACAAAATTAATTCATGTAAATTAAGAAAATACTTATTCTTACAATGCTTTATCCCCAAGGTAGATATGCTGAGAGAATTATTTTCTCAAGCATTACCTATAATGTTTAGTATGCTGTTCATAGGCGTTGGTATTTTTAATATTTTATATTTTATAGGTCAATTTGGCGATCTAGCAACGGCAGGTTATGGAGCTGGATTAAGAGTGGAACAAGTCTTCTTATTACCAGTTATTGGTTTAAATACTGCTGTTCTTTCGATTGGAGGTCAAAATTTTGGAGCAAAACAATTTGATCGTATAAAAGAATTATATTTCAAAGCTCTTTTATTTGGATCGTCTTTTATGGTTGCAGCTGGAATAATTTTATTTTTTGGTGCAGAATTTTTTGTATCTCAATTTACAAATAATTCTGAAGCTATTACTAGCGGAGCTACTTATCTTAAAGTTGCAGCCTTAATAGGACCGATCTATCCTATATTTTTTATTACTACCGCAGTATTCCAAGCTCTTAAAAAACCAATTTACAGTCTTTATCTAAGCATTCTCCGATTAACAGCGCTTCCATTTTTATCCTTATGGTACGTGATCAATATTAGAGAAGGTGAATATCAAGATATTTTTTATACAATAATGGCAACAAATTGGTTTATAGGAGTAGCTGTTTTGTTTTATATGCCTTTTTTTCTAAGAAAAAAATTAAGAATGAGCTTTAAAAAATTATTTGTATTTTAATTTATTTTCTAACTTTCTAACTAAATAAGAAACAATCAAAATTAAAACAAGATATTCAAGAATTAAAACAGTATATATTTCTAGTGGACGATAAGTAGTTACCACTAATTCATTTGCTTTTCTTGTTAGGTCACCAATACCAATAATAGAGACTAAGGAAGACATTTTAAGTACATATACAAACTGATTTGCTAGTGCTGGCAGCACAGTTTTAATTGCTTGAGGCATGATAACAAACCTCATTTTTTTCCAAAAGTTCATACCAAGTGAAGCAGCAACTTCGTGCTGACCTTTTGAAATAGAATTAATTCCTGCTCTAAATATTTCTGCTTGAAAAGCACTCTCACTTAAAGTTAACGCTATTATACCAGAAACAAATGGCGAAAAACTAATACCAAGCATTATAGGTAAACCATAATAAATCCACAAAATTAAAACTAACAAAGGAACAGCCCTTACTATCTCAACGTAAAATATATTAAAATAAGTTAAAAATTTACTTTTAGCTAATGATGGCAACGCAACTATTAAACCAAGTAACATAGAAAGAATGATTGAAATAATGGATATATAAATTGTAATTGTAAATCCGCTTATTAAAAATTTTAGATTGGTTAAACCTTCGACGTTGGTAGGGCTTAAGGTGTTCCAACCCCAGTCAAAGTCTGAACCACACCCTTGGAGAATTAAAAAAAGAACAAGATATTTTATAAACTTCACAGGGCAATTCTATTTGTTAATGTAAGTTATTTAAACTTAAATTATAAGCTCTTAAGATTGTATTTAGTTAATAAAGTTTCAAAAAAACCTGAAGTTTTTTTATCCTTAATCCATTTATTAACATAGTTTTTCCAATCCTTATCTTTTTTGCCAACCATCATTGCTAGGAAAGCTGGATTTCTTTCTCCGTCAGGAACTATTGCTAATTGAGGATAGGTAACAACTAATTTATTAGCTTCCGTTGAACTTGTTATATTTCCGTCTGCTCTTCCAGAAAGAACTTCTTGAAAATCTCTTGCAGGAGCTTCAACTGATTTTAGCTTAGATTTAGGAAAAAATTCTTTAGCTTTTTCTTCTTGAGACGTTCCAAGAGTAGTAGCAATTGTTACGTTTTGGTTATTTAAAGAATCCCACGTTGAATATTTTTTTAGATTTTTTTTAAGGACTAATGGCACCGTTCCATATTTGTAATAAGTATCTGTAAAACCTGCTACTTTAGCTCTTTTAGATGTTTTAGTTACACTTGTAGAAATGTCGTATCTTCTAGAAGTAATACCTGAAACAATTGTTTTCCAATCAGTTGGTACATATTTAATTTTAACACCCATATCTTTTGCCAATTGATTCATTACATCAATATCAAATCCTTTATATTTATTTGTAGCCGGATCTTTCAGTGTCATTGGATCCCAGTCACCAGTGGTCCCAACGCGTAGCTCTCCATTTTTTATAATCTCTTGTAATTTTGAGTCAGCATTCGCTGATACTGTTGATAGAAAAAGAGTTAATGCTATTAATATTTTTTTCACATTGTAGAGTCGCATTTTTTTTTTAGAATGTCTCACGCCATTTTGACCCATTTAATTATTAATTTGACTTTATCTATTCACAAGAGGTATAAAGAACAAAACAAGAACATTATGAAACTAACAATACCATTTTATTTACATAAAGTAGGAGCAGGTTTTCCTTCTCCGGCGACAGATTATATTGAAGATGATTTAGACCTAAATACTCATTTAATAAACAATGCACCTGCAACTTTTATAATAAGAGTGCAGGGTAAATCAATGAGAGATGTTGGCATCTATGATGGCGATCTTTTGATTGTAGATAAAAGCATCAATCCAAAAAGTTTTTCAACAGTAATAGCCAATGTCAACGAAGAGTTAGTTGTAAAAACATTTATCAAAGAAAAAGAAGTCAGCTACCTTACTTCTGGATCAAAAAGCACTATCGATAAAATTAATTTAGGTGAAAATCAAGAAGTTATAATTTGGGGAGTCGTAACTTATGTCATACACAAGCTACAGTAAAAAAAAAAATAATATTGCATTGATAGATTGTAATTCTTTTTACGTTTCTTGCGAACGGCTGTTTAACCCCAAGATAATAAACAAACCAGTTGTCGTACTCTCTAATAACGACGGATGTGTAATTTCAAGATCAGTAGAAGCAAAAAAAATTGGTATTAAAATGGGAGAACCTTATTTTAAAGTTAAAGATTTAGTTAAAAAAAATGATGTTCACATTTTTTCTTCAAACTATGCTTTATACGGAGATATTTCTAGAAGAGTCATGAAAGTAATAAAAGAATTTTCTGATAAGATGGAAATATATTCAATAGATGAAGCTTTCATAAGTTTAGCTTTTGTTGAAAATCAAAGACTTAATGAGTATGGAAAAGAAATAAGAGAAAGAATTTTAAAATGGACAGGCATACCAACTAGTATTGGAATAGCTAACACTAAAACATTAAGTAAAGTAGCAAACTATATAGCAAAAAAAAATAAAACAGGTGTAATAGTTTTAGATAAAGAAAAAGATATAGACGAGGAGCTTAAAAAATTTAACATTTCTGATATTTGGGGAGTTGGTAAACAACTCTCAAAATTATATATAAAAAATGATATTGATACTGCTTATAAATTAAAGAATATTTCTAATACATGGGTAAAAAAAAATACAAATGTTCTTGGAGCTAAAACAGTTATGGAACTACGCGGTATACCTTGTATAGACCTACAAACAATTGAATCTAAAAGAAAAAGTTGTTGTGTATCTAGATCGTTTGGAAAAAAAGTTGAAAACATCGAAAAATTAAAAGAGTCTATAACAACACACTGTCTTTCTGCTGCAGAAAAAATTAGAGGAGACGATCAAGTGACTAAATCAATAACAGTTTCTATCAGAACCAGTCCATTTGATAGACATAGAGAGTACTATTCTAATTCAATTACAATTGATCTGCCTATAGCTACAAATAATAGTATTGAGTTAATAAAAGCAGCAACAGAGGGACTTATGGCTATATATAAATATGGTTATTTTTATCAAAAATCCGGAATAACGCTAAGCAATTTAAATGATACCGGGAAAGAGGAATTTAATTTACTAGCTCCTTTGTTAGAAACGAAATCAAAATCTCTTATGAAAGCAATAGATTTTACAAATACAAAGTACGGAAGAAACTCTATTAGCATTGCTCAAGCAGGGGTCAGCAATAGCTGGAAAATGCGTAGAGAACATTTTTCAAAAATTGATACAGCTTCATTTAATAGTCTACCAATATTAAAAATTTAAAATTGACTTAAACAAATAATTAATTATAAAAGTAATTAATCAGATTCTGGGGTGCTTAACAGCTGAGAACATACCCAATGAACCTGTTGTGTAATTACAACGAAGGGAAACAATGAACGAAACATACTTAAGCCAGCCTACTACATTCACATTCTTAATATTAGTATCTTTAGCTTTTACAGCTATTGGAATTTTCTTTTCAAGAAATAATAACTCAATAAAATCCTACATAAATGCAGACAGATCTATTAAGAGAAAATCTTTAACAGCATCATTGGTAGCATCATGTTTTGGAGTTTGGATTCTAATAGGGCCATCTGAAGCAGCTACATGGGGAGGAATAGGTGCGATCATAGGTTATTCTTTTGGACAAGCCCTTCCTTTTTTTGCAATCTATTTTTTTGGAAAAAGAATGAGAAAGGTAATGCCAAATGGTAATAGCTTAACACAATTTGTTTTTGTTAGATTTGGTGACGTGGTTTTTAAATTAGTTTTATTTTTAACTATTTTTTACATGCTAGTTTACTTAACAGCCGAAGTTACTGCTGTTGCCAAAGTAGTAAATTTATTATCAAATATTCCCTTATGGCAAACTTCATTAATTATTTTGATTTCAACATTGAGCTATACTTTGTATGGAGGACTTAAAGTTTCTATATTTACTGACAAGATTCAATTTATAATAATTTTTATACTTTTACTTTTTGCAATTAATTGTATTTTTAATTCAGAAATTAGTCTTACTTCATTAGAACAAATAAATAAAAAAGCTGGATTTTTGTTAAGTAAAAATTATTTTTATGGATATACAGCAGGTATTACTTTTTTTATAGCAGTTTTTGCAACAAATTTATTTGACCAGGGTATATGGCAAAGAGTTTATGCCGCAAATAATTCTAAAGATCTTAAGATTGGATTTATATCTGCTTTTTTTATAGTAATACCTTTTATATTTATCTTAGGTTTTTTTGGAATAATTGCTGTGGCGTCAGGCAAAGTAACGGACCCAAGTACAGTTTTCTTTTCTCTTCTTTTAGAACCATTTAAAGGAAGTAATATTGCTCTAAGTATTTCTTTATTAATACTCGTGCTTGTCCTTGTAATAAGTTCAATGGACACTTTAATAAATGCTATTTCAAGTTTGATAACGATTGAAGCACATAAATTTTTAAAACTTAAAAACAATCATAATTATCTTCAACTATCTAAATACATCATAGTAATATTATCTGTATTTGTTTTTTACACAGCATCAAAAGGTAACAGTGTTTTGTTTATGTTTCTTTTTGCTGATCTTTTATGTTGTGCTGCAGCTTTTCCTATTTTTTACGGATTATACAAAGGAAATATTTCAAACAGAGTTGTGCTTTACTCTATTTTAGCAGGACTTGTTTTTGGTCTTAGCATGTTCCCTGATCAGACATTCCAAAACAGTTTTATTGTTGGAGGTCTGTTTAATACTAAAATCTTTCCTCTTTGGATCTCAACAGCTTTATTGTTTTGGTCGTTTATTTTAGCAACATTTGTACCAATGATCACAATACTTATATTTAAAAATAAAAAATTTAAATTTAATTATCTTGAGTTAAAAAAAATAAAAGAGATTAAAAGTTAATTATTCTTTTCTTATTTCATTTAAATAAATAAATACTGCAATCCAGACAATAATGAAGCTGATTATTTTATGAACATCAACTGTTTCACCATATGCAAGCGTGCCCAATAAAAACTGCGAAGTAGGGGCTACAAAAAAAATCATACTGGCAGACCCCATCCCAACAAGCTGCAAACCTTTTGTATATAAATAAAGAGGTATTAAAGTCATCGGTCCAGCCCATAAAAGGTAAAAAGAAAGCTTAATTTCATTAAAAGAAAAAATATTTAGATTTAATTTTATTAGATATAAAAAAGCAATAACTGCAAAAGGTGAGAGTAATAGAGTCTCAATAAGTAAGGCTAAATCTGACTCTATATTTATCTTCTTGCGAATTAAGCCATATAGACTAAACGTTATAGCAACAGTTAATCCAATCCATGGTAAAACTTTATACTGTAAAATTAAATAAATTATTGAAATAAAAACTAAAATTACTGCAAAAATTTTGCTTTTATTGTAATTTTCTTTTAAAAAAACAACTCCAAAAAAAACACTAAATATTGGAAATATGTAATAACCAAAACTAGCATCAACTAATTTACCAACCGAAATTGAATACAACCAGGTTAACCAGTTAATCATCACTAGAATTCCAGAAATGAAAAGAAAAATTATTTTTTTTTTGTTTTTTAAAATTTTAAAAAAAAACTTCCATTTATTTAAACAGGTGGTTGAGATGATTAAGAAAAATGCAGTCCATAAAGTTCTGTGTATAACTAGTTCAATTGGATTTGCGTATGATACAAATTTAAAATAAATAACACCAATTACACCCCACCAAAGAGAGGCATAAAGAGTTAAAGCAAATCCTTTTAGAAAAAACTTTTTCAAATTTTAAAGATTTTCCCCAACTACAGTCCAACTATAACCATGTCGATGGGATATTGTAAGATTTGAAAAACCTGCATCAGTAAGCTCTTTTAAAATCTCTTCTTTTTTGTAGTACTTGGCATATTCTGGATTCAGCTGATCAAAAATAACATCATTTCTTTTTAGCCAACCAAATTTATTGAATACTTTCAAAAGATAGTTTTTTAAAGGCAAGTTAAAGAACTTACATAAAATAATATAAGGTTGTAAAATTAAATTTAACAAATTTGCAAAAACATAAAGTAGTTTGTCAGGAAAATATTTTGTAAATTTTGATATTATTTTATAAAAACAAATATAAATAAAATTATTTTCATAACCATAAACCCAAATTATAATTTTACCGTTTTTTTTTAAATTTTTTCTAATATTTGTCAGTACGTCGGTTGGATCCTTAATGTGATGAATTACGCCAAGAGAAAAAATGTAATCACAAAGTTCTTTAGTTTGAAAATTTAGTCCATCAGATTGTATAATTTGTAAATTATCATTTTTTTCAAAATCTCTTGCAATCTTTGAGACACCTATATCAGATGGCTCAACAGCATAAACCATGCTAGGGTTAAACTTTAAAAAAGTTTTAACAACACGACCCGTACCCGCACCTATATCTGCAATAATTTTATTATTTATTTTTTCTAGAGAAAAAATATTGTCAAATTGATCTACAAGAACATCGTCTGATGCCCAATAATCATCGTTTAATTCTCCTTGTAATTTCCATTGATTATTAAAATCTTTTATTGTTTTTTTTCTAATTTTGACAACTTTTTCCACAATTTAATTACCCTTTAACTCTTTGATAATTTTATTAATAAATGTAGACAAAAGTATTCTATCTTCTTCAGACAAATAATTTTCTTTTTTGTTGGCACTTTTGATTTCTTTTTTAATTTTAAATAGAGCAGCATCTAAATTTTCTTTACTCGTTAGGCTACTTATTTCAGTTCTATATTTTGTTATTCTATAACCAATTGTAATTTCAAATAATAAAAAGCTAACAATTGATATTATAATTGTTTTGTAAATAAAAATTTTCATTAAATTATATTTATATTACACAATGATTATTTTAAAGGTAAATTTTTCTTAAATTTATTTATATACACAGAAGATATTGTTTTTTCGTCAACAATCACCTCGTGTATTTTGCTAAAATTATTTTTTAACAAATAAGAGTTTTTTAATATGCGTCCATTCCAGAAAATATTATTTGAAATTACATAATCAGATTCAAAAATATCGTCAGTAATTATCATTTTACTTCGTTTATCTTTTTTTAAAAAATTTCTATTTAGTATTAGATCCATATTACCAAAGTTTGTAATTTTATAATTACCTTTATGAGTTTTATTGATATAATTTAAGTGTTGATTAATACTTACTCCCCAATAATCTAATTCAAAAAGTTTATCAAAATTTTTTTTGAAGAATATATTAAAATAGACATGCTGGTTTGGATGATTTTTAATCATCCAATTTACAGTTGGAGCCATCGATAAAAAAATAAATATGTAGAAGAAATTTGCTGATCTTCGTAAATACTTAATTCTAAAAAGATTTATTCCATAAATAGATATGATTAAAACAAAAGGATATATAAAAAATAAATGCCTAAGTCCACCGTAAAGAGTTGCGTTAATTATAATGATAAAAAAAATTGGAAAAAAAATTATAGAAAAAAAAACAAGGTCTATCATTTCATTATCTCCTCTCCATAAATCATTGTAAATTTTTTTATCTTGAATATTCATTAATCTGAAAAAAATTCTTATAACCATGAGTGTAAAGCCAAGTGTAAAGAAAATTAAATATATAATTGGTGTTGTCGCATAGATCCATAATAAAGAATAATCCCATGGAATATTTTTTGCTTTAATATACATACCAGAATAAAAATTATACAAATCAATATCAAAATTCGACAGTCTATCGAAAATAAATAGAAAATTTGATATTGGATTACTCCAAAGAAAAGGATAAAAAAGAACTGTAAATATTGGTACAGATATTAACACGCAAAGAATAGCCCTAATAGTTTTCTTTTTTTTTTCATTTCTTAAAAATTTAATAACTAAAAAAAAAAAAAGTATTATTCCTAAAAAAATACCAAATATTCTCATGCCAGTCGCTAAGCCAATAAATAAAGATGCTGAGGTGGAGTTAATCAGAGAAGGATTTTTTAAGGTTTTAATAACAAAAAAAGTTGCAATCAAAAATAGTGATAAAAAAATTATATCTTTATTGTTAAAAAAACTGTGTGCGAAAATCCGTGGTGATAAAACAAAAAATAAAACTCCAATAAAAGGTAAAACTGTAGATTTGTACCTATTTTTTAAGATAAGATAAAAAAATATTGCTCCAATAAAAAAATATAAAAAATTTATTAAATGCCTTAATAAAAAGTAGTCTCTTGAGTCCCCAATGTTAAATCTATATTCAATAAATGCTGTAGGAACATCAAAAATATAACCTATACCTTTTTCTGGAAAATCATTTATTTTAGGGAAATTATTTAAAATTCCATCATATTTAAAGCCAAAAGTATCATAAATATATCTAAGTCCAACAAAACCATTTATTCTAGTATTATCTTCATCTATTGAGATCCCGTAGTCTTTATAAATATTAAATCCCGCAACAAAAAGAATAAAAAAAAGTATATAAATGTAATAACTTTTATTGTTTTTTAAAAATATTAACATTATGTAGTTCTAAATTAAAATTATGGGGATTCAATCTTTATTAACTGATGAATTAACTTCTTCTGACATTGATCAAATTACCGAACTTAAAGATTCTTATTGGAGTTTTGGGAAAAACTCACAGTTAAGCTGGTTTAAAAATAATGTTAAAAAAAATGATATTCATAATATTGTCAAGGTGAATAAATCATTAATAGCCTACACGCTTCTTAAATTACGAACTTATGAAGACCCTGTTTCAGTGAAAGAATCTAAATATTTGAATTTTGACACAATGATAATAAAAAAAAAAAATAGAAATTTTCACAACTTAAGAAAATTAATGAAACATAATAATGAAATAATAATATCCAACAAGAGGGTATCTTTTTTGCTTTGCGATGATGATAAAATTAATATGTACAAATTTTTTGGGTGGAAGGTTATTAATAATAATTACTTTAGAATACTTGATCGGTCATTTAAACAAAAAGGAATGATATTTAATATTCTTGATACTAATTTAATTAATAAAAAGGTTTTTTCTTTTTACTGGAATAAATAATTATTTTTTTAAAGATTTTAAAAAATTTATATACTTATCTATCCCTTTTTCTAAATTATATTTTGGTTTATAGCCTAGTAATTTTTTAGCTTTAGAAATTGATAGCGTTCCTCTCTTTGGTCTAAACGCATCTCTATTAGTTACTTTATATTCCAAATCTGGAAAATGCTTTTTGAGTATTTTAGCAAAATTCATCAATGTCTTACCTTTGCCGTACGTAATATTAAAAGTTTGATTTTCACCTTTTGGTTTTGTCCCTGCTTTTATACAACCATCTGCTAGATCCTCTACATATGTAAAATCTAATTTTTCATCTTTTCCTTGTATGTTTATAGCGTCATTATTAAATGCTTTATTAATGAATATTTGTGTGACGCGATTATTCATGTCTGTTGGACCATATACCGCTGATGGGCGAACTATCGTATAAGGAATATGGTAGAATCCACAAAGCCCTTTAGTTACTATTTCTCCAGCAAGTTTCATCGCACCATAAATTTCTTTTGGATTTGGCAGGTCACTCTCATAAGCCTTTGTTTTTTTAAAATCTCCATAGATCATACTTGATGAAAAATAAATAAATCTTTTTAATTTATATTTCTTATTATTATTTCTAAAAAAATTAACTGATTCCAAAATATTTGTAGTTGTATCAATTGAACCTTCTTTTGCTTCTTTAGCATTTAAATTATCAATTTTTGCTAGAGGCACAGCAGCTGTGTGAAATATAAATTCTGGCTTATGTTTTTTTATTATTTTGTAAACTAGAATAAAATCTTTTGCATCACCTCTCTCTATTACTATTTTTTTAAAATCAGTAAATCTTAGTTTTCTAAAGTCAGTAAAATTATTTTTTACCGGACTAACATAACTTGAAAAGGTATCTAAAATTACACATCTATCAACTATCTTTTTTTCGATTAATTGCTTAACAATGTTTGATCCAATAAATCCTAATCCTCCAGTAATTAATGCTGTTTTCATGAATTATTTAATTTAACCCATTTTTCAATTCTTTTTAAGATAAAAGCCATGCTAGCATTAGATAACTCAGGATATATAGGCAGAGTTAAAATTTCTTTTGCTAGTTTGTCTGTATTTATAAGTTTCGTATTAAATTTTTTTAAATACTTTTGCTTATGTAGAGGTGGGTCAAAATGAACAGATGCATCGACACCATTTTCTTTTAAATAATACAACAAAGAATTTCTTTTCTTTGCATTAACCAACACTGAATACATTTGATAAGAGTGTGTAAAAAATTTAGTTAATTTTTGTACCTCAAAAATATTTCTATATTTTAAAAAAAATTTATTATACTTTTTAGCAACGAGCCTTCTTTTTGAATTAAAGTTATTTAGTTTTTTTAATTGAGAATTACCTAAGGCGGCTAAATGATTTGGTAATCTAAAATTATGACCTGGTAAAGTTGCAACACGATGCCAAAACTTTTTTTGCGGTGATTTGTCTATCCCATGAGCGATTATTTTTTTAATTTCTATATAATGTTTTTTATTATTTGTAGTTAACATTCCACCCTCAGTAGTGGTAATATTTTTAGTAGGAAAAAAAGAAAAACAACCAGTACCGAAAGATCCAGCTTGTTTATTTTTATATTTAGCACCTAAAGTTTCGGCGCTATCTTCTATCAACTCTATATTTTTTTTTTTTGTTATTTTAACTATTTCTCCCATGTCGCAAGGAAGACCTGAATAGTGAACCACAATAACAGCTATGGTTTTTTTATTTATTTTTTTTTTTATTTCGTCGGCTGTAACATTTCTTGAATTAAGATCTACATCCACAAAAACAGGAATATTTCCAGTGTTAATAACGGCATTAGCAGTCGAAACCCAGGTCCACGAAGGAATTATAACCTCACCTTTCTTTTTGATAACTTTTAACGCGCACTCCAAAGCACTAGTGCAAGAATTCATTGATATGGCATATTTTGTGCCAATATATTTTGCAAAGTTTTTTTCAAAGATTAAATTATTTTTTCCATGAGTAAGCCATCCTGTTTTCAAACTATCCGTAATAGCCTTGAAATCGTTCTTGTCTAGTTTAGATTTAAATAAAGGTATGTTAGCCATTAAACTATTGTTAAAATTAATTAAAAAAGAATATATATAAAGTATTGTAAAATTATGCCAGAAAAAAAAAAAATTGATATAGTAATCCCCGCACACAACGAGGACCAAAATTTGAATTTTTTGCTCCCAAAAATTATAAAAATCATTAAATCTAATAAATTCTATAAATTTCGTCTTATATTGATTGATGATAAATCAACGGACAACACATCTTTTATTATAAATAAATATTTAAAAAAAAATAATTTTGTCAAACTAATTATAAATAAAAAGAAATCTGGTCAAACTTTTTGTTATCAAAAATATTTAACAAATTTTAAATCAGACTATTTTATTAGAATAGATGGAGACAATCAGGATAATCCAAAATATTTAAAAAAAATACTCAAGTTTATAAAAAGTGATTTTGATCTAATTATGGGCAGAAGAACAATTAGAAAACATTCAGTCTACATGATCCTTTTAACTTATTTGTATGATTACTTAATATTTTTTTTAATAAAAAAAAAATTAAAAACTTATTCATCTAGTTTAGTGTGCTTTAAAAGAGACTTTTTATCTAAAAAAAATCTTAAATTTAATGATCATAGATATTTTCCTTTGATTTCAATTAATAACGGTGCAAGTAAAATTAAAATATTTGATACTATTCATCAGAAAAGAAAATTTGGTACTTCGAAGTACAAACAAATTAATAAAGTCTTTAATGCATTGCCTGAATTCCTTTTATTTTTCTACAGACTAAAGAGGGGAGATTTTAATTAATATGTGTGGATTCGCAGGTTTTAGTGTTTCGCACAATAGTGAAAACAACACAGCTATTATAAAAAAAATGAATGATAAGCTGCAACACAGGGGACCTGATGGAGAAGGTTTTTTTTCCAATAACCTTATTTCTCTTGCACATAAAAGACTTTCAATTATTGATTTAAACGAAAGAAGCAACCAGCCATTCACAGATAATCAAAAAAAACATATAATAGTTTTTAATGGAGAAATTTATAATTATTTAGAGCTTAAAAATGAACTTTTAAAAAAAGATTTTATCTTTTCAACTGAATCCGATACTGAGGTTTTGCTCAAGGCTTATATTTACTGGGGAAAAAATTTTCTAAACAATATCAAAGGAATGTTTTCTTTTGTTATTTACGATATCGAAAAAAATATATTATTTTGTGCACGTGATCATTTTGGACAAAAACCTTTTTTTTATTACTTTGACAATAAAGATTTTATATTTTCTTCTGAATTAAGATCTTTACTACAACATCCCCTCATACCAAAAACTATTTGTAAAAAATCAATTATGAGCTATTTACACTATGATTCATTTGTAGGCGAAACTACTCCAATTGATAACTGCTATAAGCTCTTACCTTCTGAATATTTAATATTTAATATTTCTAATAAAACAATTCAAAAAAAAAAGTATTGGGATATTAATATTTACAGTGAAAAAAAAAAAATTGAAAATTCAGAAAATATTTTTTTTCAAAAATTAAACAACTCTGTAAAAATACATTTACGAAGCGACGTACCAATTGCCTTGTATTTAAGCGGTGGTTTAGACTCTAGTACACTAGCGCACATAACAAAAAAAACTCTTGCGCACAATAATATCAGTGCCTTCAACTTAAGATTTAAAGAAAGTGGTTTTAATGAAGATATAGACGCTAAAAGCACCGCCAATAAATTAAACCTAAAACTAAATACTTTTGAAATACAAGATTTAGACTATATTTCCAGTATTAAGAAGTCGATTGACGACTTAGACGAACCTTTGGGTGACTTAGGTTATATGGCTATTTATTTGATTTCTAATTTTGTATCAAAAGAGGGATACAAAGTAGCAATTTCTGGTGATGGTGGAGACGAGCTATTAATGGGATACGAACCATTTCAAAAATATGGTCTTTTTAAACTGTTGAACTCCTCAACAATATGCTCTTTGTTGGTAAAAAAAATATCCTCTTTTCTAAAGGATGATTTTAATTATATGGGACTAAACCATAAAATAAAAATTTTTTCAAAAGCTCTTACACATACAAATGATCATGCAAATACTAGGTGGATATCAGCTTATATGCCTGAAGAAATAAAAAATTTATTTATTGAAGATCAGAATAATCTGAAAAATCTTGAATCTGATAATATTTATAATTATATTAATTCTGTAAATCAGTCTATCAAATCAGATGATGACTACGATAAACTTTTAGCTCAATATCAAAAACATTTTCTAACAAATTTAATTTGCAGTCACACAGATAAAGCTAACATGGCACACTCAATTGAAGCTAGAAGCCCATTCTTAGACCATGAACTTTTTGATTATGTAAACAGTCTACCCAAAAATTTTAAAAGAAATAAAAATTTCTCAAAATTACCACTTAGAAATTATTTGAAAAAAAATTTAGATAATGATGTATATAAAAATCCCAAAAAAGGTTTTACAGTCCCTATGGCTAAATGGATACAGTCTGAGATTAAAGAAATGGTTTTAGATATTTTAAGCCAAAAAAATATTAGCAGATTAAACTTTATTAATTATGATTATCTTAAAAAAGTTGTTTTAGAACCTCACCTTAACAATAAGCAAAATAATCATAAAAAAATTTGGAATATTTTTGTTTTAGTAAATTGGCTAAATAACAATGTTTATTAGGAAGTTATTTCTTCCTTTAAGGAAAATAGTATTAATGACTCGAAAAACTAAATAAAGTTGATATACTAGTAATAGGGAGAACATTTAATCATTGTTCTTCATGATAGCAAATGGAGAGGAAGATTGGGTGAGTGGCTTAAACCATTCGGTTGCTAACTGAACGTACGGGGAAACTTGTACCGAGAGTTCGAATCTCTCATCTTCCGCCATTTATCTTCTAAAAAAACCATTAATTTTTATTGGATTTTTATTTAAAGTATATTTATAGACATTTATATTTTCAATTACTCTTTGAACATAATTTCTTGTTTCTTTGAATCTAATTAGCTCAATCCAATCTATAAAATTTATTTCACCTTTATTGGGATCACCATATCTTTTTATCCAAGATTTAATTCTATTTGGACCTGCGTTGTAAGCCCCAATAGCAAAAGGAAATACACCATCGTAATCTTCAAGTAATGAATTAAAATAATAAGTACCTAATTTAATATTATAACTAGTGTCACTTTTTAATAAACTTTTACTGTAATTAATTTTAAGACTCCTAGCTACTATTTTTGCAGTACCAGGCATAATTTGCATCAATCCTTGAGCACCAACATGGCTATTTGCTCGAGCATCAAATTCACTCTCCTGCCTTATTATTGCAAGTATTAACTCTTGCTTTGGCATCTGCTTGCCGTTAATTTTTTCTGCAACTGAAATTACAGGGTAGTTGAACATATTTATGAATCGTTTTTCATAAGAAGCTTGTTTTGAAATTTGGATAGCATAATCAAATCTTCCTACATCTGTCGATAACTTAGCAGCAAGTATTTCGCTACCATTCTCTACATTTAATGTTGCTAAATGTTTAAGTATATCTTTACTAAATTCTGTTCTATCCATTTCCTTAAGAAGTCTAACGTGACGAATTAATTTATTTTTATTAAATTCTTTTTCATATCCATCTGAGATTTTGTGAACAGGTGATAGTTTAAAATCCTGACCTGATCTAATCTTATTAAAAGCTAGTTGACCATAATATGTATTAGAGAATTTTGAGCCATCTTTAAAATATTTTTTAGCTTGATCCAAATTACCATTTTTTTCGTGTGCTAGACCCAGCCAAAAAGCCCCCCTAGCCAAACTAATTGGATAACCAACATTGTTGTAAAAATTTTCAAAGTGATTTATTGCTAATTTATTTTTACCAAGGAAGCTTAAAGCCAACCAACCAGAAATCCACTCAGCATCTGCAAACTCAGGTCCATTTTTTAAATGATGATTACTAGAGACTTCATAAGCTAATGAATATTTCTTTTCATAAATTAGATCTCTTGTTATATTTTCTCTTAGTTTCCACCAAAGCTCAGGATATACTAAAGTTTCTTCACCATGAAATTTACGTAAAATTTCTAATGAACCTTCAAGTCTATTCCTTCGTGTTCTCCATTTGAGCCTATTATATTGAAGACCTAAATCATTTATTAATTCTTTAGGAACGTCCGAGATTGCTTTATCAACACCGTACGAGTTAGTCATAAGTATAAATCTCGCGTTATATAAAAGTTTATCATTCTTTGGCAGATAGGGGAGCATTCTTTTTAAATCCCAATATTTATTATTCCACGCTAGATACTCAGCTCTTTTCAAATGATCTTGTGTTAATAAAATTTTTCTAAATTTTTTTCTATAATATCTCACATCTCTTTTTGATAAATCTGCTTTAATCCAACCAGATTTTATAAGTGTACTACCTAATTCAACTTCTCCAATTTTTAAATATGCTTCACCTAGTTTAATTTTCCCCGTGCCACTCAAAGGTTCTTTGTTATTAAACCAATTCACGATAGATTTAGGAGAAGTATTTTCTAATATAATTTTATGTTCTGCCATGTATCGTAATCGTCCAATTCTTGGGTAGTCAGAATTTTTATCTATAAAATTTCGATAATCACTAAACGTAGCTTGATTACCGTTTTGCTTAAGGTAAAGCCAAGTAACTAAATTTTTAAACTCTTTATCTTTAACCTTTTTTGTTTGTTCTAAAGCACTATTCCATTTTTTTTTTTTAATAAGGTTAAAAACATTATTTGCTAAAAGGTAATCTTTTTGTTTTAATATTTTTGATTTAGATTCAATTTTAGAAGAAGCATTTGAATATGCTAAAGGTTTTTTTGAAGGATATAAAAAATTATTTTTAATGTTAAAAGCTTGCTTAGTTTCTTTTGATAAAATTTTTATTTTTGTTTTACCTATTATTTTTTGAGTCTCAATCTCCAAGTAAGAATTGTCTTTTTTTACTATTTTCTCACTTTTTTTTAAATTTGGTTTTTTTTCTGGAAGAATAGTTAATAAAATATTTTTTTTAATTTTATCTTTTGTCGGTAAATCTAAATTTTTTTTATTAAAATTTGATTTTATTTGTGTATTTAATTTCTCTCTTAGAGGATTTTTTTGAGGTAAATTACCATCCTTAAAATCTTTACTTTGTTTAATTTTATTTAGTTTTTTTGTATCAAAATTTACTGTGATATTTTTTTTTTTAGGAAAAATAAAACCTTTTTCATCTGCCGATAAAACAGTTAAAAAAAACAATGAAAATAATATAATTGTTAAATTGACTAGACTATTTTTTAGATAAAGCATAAAGTTAATAAGAATAAAAATTAATTATATTATTTTAATATATGTTTAAAGGATCAATTGCTGCTTTAATCACACCTTTCAAAGACGACAGGTTAGATGAAAGTAATTATATAAAATTAATCAATTATCATTTAAAAAATGGTACTCATGGATTAGTTCCTGGTGGAACAACTGGTGAGTCTCCAACCCTCTCACACGAAGAACATAAAAAAATAATAAATTTATCAGTTAAAGAGTGTAAAGGTAAAATACCTGTCATTGCAGGCACGGGCTCTAACTCAACTTCAGAGGCAGTAGAACTCTCTACGTTTGCTGATAACGCAGGAGCAGATGGTCTATTAATAGTTACTCCTTATTACAATAAGCCCACCCAAGAAGGACTCTATCAACACTATAAAAAAATTAATAACAGTGTTGGAATACCAATTATTATTTACAACATCCCATCAAGATCTGTAATTGATATGTCTGTTGAAACTATGTCACGATTATACGAATTAAAAAATATTGTTGGCGTTAAAGATGCAACCGGCGATTTAAACAGAGCTGCACAACAAAATAAAGCAATGGGAGATGAATTTATTATGTTAACGGGTGAAGATGGAAATGCAATAGATTTTAATAAAAAAGGTGGAAGAGGATGCATAAGCGTTACAGCTAATGTTGCGGCAAAATTATGCTCTGAAATGCAAAATGCATCTTTAACAAAAGATAACGTAAATCTACAAAAAAGAGCCGATGAAATAAACAAATTACTTACACCATTAAATAAGTCTCTTTTTATTGAAAGCAATCCTTCACCAGTAAAATATGCTGCTTCACTATTAAATCTTTCGCCAGATGATGTTAGACTACCTTTAGTTAAAATTACAGACTCTACTAAATCATCAGTTAAGCAAGCACTAGAATACGCAAACTTAATTTGATGAAACAGAAAGAATATCCCGGGCAAAAAATAATTTGCCTGAACAGGAAAGCAAGCTTTAACTATTTTTTTTTAGAATTATTAGAAGCTGGCATGTCTTTAAAAGGATCTGAAGTTAAATCTATTCGAGACGGTAAAGCAAATATTGCAGACTCTTATGCGGTTGATAAGAATGGTGAAATATTTTTGATTAATTCACACATTCCTTTATATAAACAGTCGAGTTATAATAATCATGACCCAAAAGGAGATCGAAAATTACTATTAAAAAAAAAGGAAATTAACAAATTAGTTGGAAGAATACATCAAGAAGGATTAACGTTAGTACCGACTAAATTATATTTTCAAAAAGGAAAAATTAAAATCCAAATAGCCGTAAGTAAAGGAAAAAAACTTTATGATAAAAGACTAGTTAAAAAGAACAGAGATTGGACCAGAGAAAAAGCGAGAATATTCAGTAGTTCAAAAAAATGATTTTATTAAATATAGGTTCGAATCTAAACTCTATGACTGGCGATAGATTTTTTAATATAAAAAAAACTCTAGATTTAATTATTTTAGAAAGTATTAAAATTACAAAAATTTCAAGTATCTATGAAACTCCTTCATATCCAAATAAAAAAAATCCAAAATTTTTAAACATAGGACTAGAAATAGAAAGTAATTATTCTCCTCAACAACTAATTAAAAAATTTAATAAAATTGAAAAAAAACTCGAAAGAGTTCGAGGTATAAAAAATCAACCACGCACTTGCGATATTGATTTAATAGATTACAACGGTATAATAATTAATTCTAAAGAAATTTCATTACCACATCCTAGGTGTCATTTAAGAAATTTTGTTCTTTTTCCTATAAAAGAAATATATTCAACTTGGATTCACCCTAAACTTAATAAAAGTATAGATTTTTTAATTAAAAAACTTAGCTTTAAATCAAGGAATGAGATTACAAAAATAAAAGAACATGTTACATTTGATAAATGATTAATAGCGAGCAACTACTATCAAAAATAAAATCTTATAATAAATTCTCTTCTATTGGACCGTTAAGCAAAGCTTTTAATTTTGCCTTAGAAGCTCACAAAAATCAAAAAAGAATTTCAGGTGCTCCTTACGTTGTTCATCCAGTTGCTGTAGCAGATATTTTAGCAGAGTTAAAATTAGATAGTGCCACAATAATAACAGGCTTACTTCATGACACTATTGAAGATACAAAAACAACTTATGATGTTGTATTAAAAGAATTCGGTAAGGAGGTTGCGGATTTAGTAGATGGCGTTACTAAAATATCTGCTTTAGAAGAAAAAGCTGCAGATAATTCACAAGCAGAAAATTTTAGAAAATTAATTTTAGCTACTTCTAAAGATATACGTGTTTTATTGGTAAAATTAGCTGATCGACTACACAACATGAGAACAATCAATGCATTTAAATCTGATGATAAAAAAAAACGTATAGCAAAAGAAACAATGGAAATTTATGCACCTTTAGCCGAAAGAATGGGCATGTACTTAATTCGAGATGAGCTTGAAGACCTTTCATTTTCAATTCTAAACAAAGAAGCTAGAGACTTAATAACTGAAAGATTGAAACTTATTAAAAGTAATAGAATTAATAATTTTGAATATATTGAAAAAGATCTAATAAGTGTTCTAAAAGAAAATGGTGTTGAAGCCAAGTTTACTGGTAGAGAAAAATCACCATTTTCAATATGGCGAAAAATGCAAAATAAAAAGATTTCTCTTGAACATTTGAGTGATATTATTGGTTTTAGAGTAATAGTAGAAAATATTTCAGATTGTTATAAAGCTCTTGGTATATTTCATAGTAAATATTCAGCAATACCATTTAAGTTTAAAGATTATATTTCAACACCTAAGATTAATAAATATCAGTCAATACATACTGCTATAATTGGTCCAAAAAAGCAAAGAGTAGAGATACAAATTCGAACCATTCAAATGCATGACTTTGCAGAAAGAGGAATTGCTTCTCATTGGAAGTATAAATCATCTGAAAAATTTTCAGACTTATCTTGGAAAGAATATGATTGGCTAAGAGATTTAGTTGAAATAATGGAAACAGGAAACAATCCTGAACATAATTATGAATTTACTAAACTTCAGATGTTCCAGGAAAATGTTTTTTGTTTTTCACCTAAAGGAGTAGTTATAAAGCTTCCAAAAGACGCAACACCAATAGACTTTGCGTATGCGGTGCACACCAATATTGGAAACACAGCTATTAATTGTAGGATAAACGGTCGTGAGTCAACATTACAATCTGTCTTGTACAATGGTGACACTATAGAAATAATTAATTCTAAAAATGTATCTCCATCACTACATTGGCTTTCTTCTTCTAAAACTGGAAAAGCTAGAGCAGCTATTAGGAGATATTGGCAAAATAAAACATTAGATTCTAAGGACAAACAAAATAAACAGTACAAAAGTACATTAGTTATGGATTTACCAGATCAACCCGGTGTATTAGGAGAAATAAGTACTTTAATAGGTTTAAACAGATGCAACATTTTGAATGTAGAATTACTAGGGAAAAAAGATAAATTTATTCATTTTTCGTTCGATATTCAAATAAATGATTTAAAAAACTTTACAAACTTGATAAGTCAAATCAAACAAAAAAATTTGAATTTTAGAATCGTTAGACATAAAGAGAAAAAAAATGCTTTCATACGAAAAATCCTTGAAAATTTTAAAAGAAACTAACGCGTTATTAGATGGTCACTTTAAACTTTCTTCGGGCTTACATAGTTCCCAATATGTTCAATGTGCACAATTATTAAGTAAACCAAATAAATCAGCTGAGTTTTGTAAATCATTAGCTGAAAAAATATCCAATAAAATTGAGGAATTCGACTTAATTCTGTCTCCCGCAATGGGCGGTATAATTATTGGTTATGAATTAGGAAGATTACTTAAAAAAGAAACTATTTTTTCAGAACGTGTTGAAGGCCAATTTAAATTGAGAAGAGGTTTTAATATCTTGAAAACCTCTAAGGTCTTAATCGTTGAAGATGTAATTACTACCGGCAAATCAAGTATAGAATGCTCCAAGTTGATAGAAATAGCAGGAGCAAAAATTATTGGTTTTGCATGTTTAATTGATAGGTCAAATGGAAATTCACTAATTAACAAAGAAATAATTTCACAAATACAAATAAATATACCAACTTACAGAGAAAACGACTTACCTGATAACTTAATTTCTTTACCAGTAATTAAACCAGGTAGTAGAGAAATCACATGAGTAAGATTAGACTTGGCGTAAACATAGATCATGTTGCCACAGTTAGGAACGCTAGAGGAGAAAACTATCCTAGCCCCTTACGTGCCGCTATCATTGCAGAAAAATGTGGTGCACATTCAATAACAATTCATTTAAGAGAAGACAGAAGACATATTAATGATTTAGACTTAAAGCAAATTAAATCTAATCTAAAAATTCCTTTAAACTTGGAAATAGCTGCTACAACTGAGATGTTAAAGATTGCCATAAGACACAAACCAAATTTTGTCTGTATAGTTCCAGAAAAAAGAAAAGAAATAACTACAGAGGGTGGTCTAAATTTAAATCATAAAAAAGATTTTTTAAAAAAAATTATTACAAAATTAAAAAAAAATAATTCTAGAGTAAGTCTTTTTATTGAACCAAGTATTAAAGATATTAAAACATCTAGTTCGCTAGGTGCCAATGTTGTTGAACTTCATACAGGTAAAATTTGCAGATTAATAAATCAAAATAAAACATATAAATTAGAATTATCTAAAATAAATAAAGCTATTAACTACGCGACAGAACTTGGCCTCGAGGTACATGCAGGACATGGATTAACGTACAAATCAGCAAAAATAATTTCTAAGTTTAAAAAAATCAAAGAATTTAATATAGGCCATTTTTTAATAGGTGAATCAATTTATATCGGTATGCCAGCCACAATTAGAAAATTTCAAAAAATTTTAAATTAATATGCTTAGTATTTTTGGTATCGGAACAGATATAGTTGATAATTCTAGAATTAAAAAACTTTATTACAAAAATAAAAGATTCAAAAAAAAAATATTTTCAGCAAATGAGATTAAATATTGCGAGTCAAAATTAGATAAAATTGCCTCATATACGAAAAGATTTGCAGCAAAAGAAGCGTTTACTAAAGCTTTGGGTGTCGGTATTAGTCAGGGCATTTCTTTTAATGAAATATCAATAAATAACAATAAAAATGGAGCCCCATTCATTATATTGCTTGGAAAAACAAAAACTATCGCTAAAAAGATAATGAAAAAAAATAATAAAATCTATCTTTCTTTATCTGATGAAAAAAAATATTCATTAGCTATGGTGGTAATTAGCTATTAATGAAAAAAAATTTAATTAATTCAATAATTGATAATATTAAAACAATCTTTTATGCCCTAGTTATCGCAACTATTATTAGATCGTTATTTTTCCAACCTTTCTACATTCCATCATCTTCAATGGAACCAACACTTTTAATAGGAGACCGGATATTTGTATCTAAATACACATATGGCTATAGCAAACATTCATTTCCTTTTAGCCCACCATTGTTTAAAAAAAGAATTTTTGAGAAAAAACCTAATTATGGAGATTTAGTTGTTTTTAAAACACCGTCTGATAATAGAACAGATTACATCAAAAGATTAATTGGTATGCCTGGTGACACAGTTCAATTTATTAATGGAAAGTTATTTTTAAACAACAACCAAATACAAAGAAATAAAATCAATAATAAATATAAAATAAGATGTGGTACATTACGTCCAGAAGTTAATTCTTACGAAGAAATATTACCTAATGGTAAAAAATATATTACCGTATACAACAAACAGGGAAGTTATATGAACTCAGATAAATTTATAGTTCCAGCAGAAAATTATTTTTTTTTAGGAGATAATCGAGACTGTTCGACAGATAGCAGATACCTATCTAGTGTTGGTTATGTTTCAAATGAAAATCTAGTAGGTAATGCTAGACTAATTTTCTTTTCAAATGACACAATAAGTGGAAGTATTTTTAAATTTTGGAACTGGGGACAATCATTAAGAACTGAAAGGTTTTTTAGTATACTTAAATGATAGAAACAAAATCAAAATTAGAACAAAAAATTAATATTAAATTTAAAGATCAGGAGATATTAAAAAAATCTTTAATTCATAAAAGTCACGATAATATTAATAATAATGAAAAACTAGAATTTTTAGGCGATAGAGTACTTGGTTTAATTTTAGCAAAAACTTTACTTAAAATTTACCCTGAAGAGAAAGAAGGAGTAATTGATAAAAAATTTGCTAATTTAGTAAATAAAAAAACATGTCTTCTTGTAGCAAAAAAAATAGAATTAAAAAAATATATAATAACCGGAAATTCTTATAAAGGATTATCAAGATCAGATGATAAAATTGCCGGAGACGGCTTAGAAGCTTTATTAGGTGCAATTTATCTAGATCAAGGCATTGTTGTAGTTGAAAAATTTATTTTAAGTTTTTGGGCTGATTTTTTAAATAAATCTTTGATAACAAAAATTGACGCAAAAACTCAATTACAGGAATATAGCTTAAAAAAATATAAAACTCTGCCTGTGTACAAAATTAATAAACAAACGGGACCACAACATAGTCCACTTTTTAAAGTTGAAGTAGAAATTAAAGGCTCTAAAAAATATTTTGCTTTAGGAACATCAAAAAAAAATGCACAACAGAACGCTGCAAAAAAGTTATTAATTGATTTAAAAATTTAATAATGAATTGGCAAGATGAAGGTTTTTTAATTTCTAAAATAAAGTTTAAAGAAAATGCCAATATAATTAATGTTTTCACTAATGAACATGGTAAAGTCAGTGGAATTGTCTATGGAGGAAATTCTAGGAAAATTAGAAACTTTTTACAAATATCAAATAAAATTTTTGTATTTTATAACTCTAAGGCAGAAAATAGGATTGGTTATTTTAAAACAGAATTAGTAGAAGCAATTTCACCGAAATATTTCAATGATAAAAAAAAAACTACATGTTTACTATGTTTATCTACTATCTTAAATTTATTATTACCTGACTCTCAACCTTACAAAAATCTATTTGTTTCTTTGGAAAATTTTTTAAATGAGTTAGATAAAAAAAACTGGGTTATAAACTATATTCATTGGGAGTTAAATTTGTTAAAAGAACTTGGTTTTGATCCTTACCTTGAGCAATTTTCACAAGAACATGATGCTAGCTCTAATTATAAAATAATTGAAATAGATAATATAAAATACCAAGTACCTAATTTTTTATTGAAAAAAAATAATAATGAAATATTTGATAGTAAAGATCTTTCAAAAGCCTTAAGTTTTACAAGAAATCTTTTAAGTAACAAATTTTTTTTACCTAATAATTTAATTTTTCCAAAAGCTAGAATTATATTAGAGAATTATTTTAATTGATTTGCAACTTCCAAAGAAAAATAGCTTACTATTGCGTTGGATCCAGCTCTTTTTAATGAAACTAAACTTTCAAGTATTGCATCTTGACCTATAATACCTTTGCTTATTCCATTCTTAATTAATGAATACTCACCTGAAACTTGATAGGAAAATATTGGTATTTTAAAGTTATCTTTTATAGATTTGATAATATCTAAATAAGGCATACCAGGTTTAACTATGATTATGTCTGCCCCTTCTTTAATGTCTAGTGCAACTTCTCGTAAAGCTTCTGATGAATTTTTAAAGTCCATTTGGTAAGTTTTTTTATCACCTTTTAACGTTTTCTTAGACCCAATGGCATCTCTAAATGGGCCATAAAAATTTGATGCGTATTTAACAGCATAAGAAACAATTTGAGTATCTGTTAATTTTTTTTTATCTAGTGCTTTTCTAATCTTACCCACTCTACCGTCCATCATGTCCGAAGGAGCAACAATATCACACCCCATCTCCGCTTGTAAGACGGATTGTTTAATTAATATTTCGACAGTTAAATCATTATCAATTTTTTTATTTTTAAAAATACCATCGTGACCGTGGTTTGTATACGGATCTAAAGCAACATCACACATTATACCTATATCATTCTTGAATTTTTTCTTTAAATCTTTTACTGCCCTACAAATTAAATTATTTTCATTTAATGATTCAGTTCCATGTTCATCTTTTTTGTTTAAATTTGTAAAAGGAAAAAGTGCAATGAGTGGAATTTTTAACTTACATGCTTTTTCAACAACTTTTGACAGATCTTTAATAGAATACCTGTAAATACCCGGCATTGATTTTATTGACTCTTTTTTTTCACCATTTTTTACAAACAGAGGTAATATTAGATCACTAACTGATAAATTATGCTCTGAAATTAGCCTGCGTACCCAGTCAGCTTTGCGATACCTTCTCATTCTTAATGCTGGATATTTACCGATTATTTTCATATTTTTATACTTTGTGATAAATATAATATTATAAGTCTATTTAAAAGTATTTAAATAAATAAATATAGTTAATATAAAAAAAAATCTATATTTTTACTTGAACAAAAAAAGCTTTATTGAAATTAAAAAAGTAGTGAAAAAATTATTTAAAAAAATTTGCATAGCTTCGGACCATGCTGGCTATGAGCTAAAAGATAAAATTAAAGATTTCTTAATAGATAAAAGCATTTCTGTAATTGATCTTGGTCCTTTTTCTATAAATTCTGTTGATTATCCTGATTACGCAAAAAAAGTAGCAAAACGTCTTGTTTTAAGAAAAAGTGACGCTGGGATTTTAGTCTGTGGATCTGGTACAGGAATGGCAATTACTGCTAACAAATTTAAAGGAATTAGAGCTGCTCAATGTTATAATAAATCTAGCACCATTCTATCAAGACAACACAATAATTCTAATATAATTTGTTTGGGTTCAAGAATGATAAAATATAAAGATGCTTTTAAATACGTTAAATATTTTTTGAATACTAAATTTGAAGGTGGCAGACATAAAAAAAGAATTAATAAAATTTAATTAATGAATAAAGAAAATTTAAATAATTTTTTTAATAAAGATTTAAAAAATAGTGACCCTGATCTTTATAAATCTATAGCCCAAGAATTTAATCGTCAAGCAGAACATGTAGAACTAATTGCATCTGAAAATATGGTTTCACGTGCAGTTCTCGAAGCCCAAGGATCAGTTTTGACGAACAAATACGCAGAAGGTTATTCTGGTAAAAGATATTACGGTGGTTGTGAATTTGTTGATATATCTGAAAATCTTGCGATAGAAAGAGCTACAAAACTTTTTAATTGTAAATACGCGAATGTTCAACCACACTCCGGAGCTCAGGCTAATGGAGCAGTTTATTTAGCATTAATTAAACCTGGAGATACAATTCTAGGAATGAGCCTAAATTCAGGTGGGCACCTAACGCATGGTGCAAAACCAGCCCAATCAGGTAAATGGTTTAATGCAATACATTACGATGTAGTTCCTGAAACTGGGTTAATTGATTACGACAATGTAGAGAAACTTGCCCTAGAGAATAAACCCAAAATAATAATTGCTGGAGGAAGTGCATATTCAAGAATAATAAATTTTAAAAAATTTAGAGAAATTGCAGATAAAGTAAATGCCTATATGCTTGTAGATATGGCACATTTTTCAGGCTTAGTAGCAGGTGGAGCATATCCAAATCCTTTAGAATATGCAGACGTTGTTACATCAACAACGCACAAAGTTTTAAGGGGACCCAGAGGAGGGATAATATTAACAAATAGTGATGAGTTGATTAAAAAATTTAATTCTGCAATTTTTCCTGGTTTGCAAGGGGGTCCGCTTATGCACGTAATTGCAGCTAAAGCCGTGTGCTTTAAAGAAGCTTTAGATCCTAGTTTTAAAATTTATACCAAACAAGTAATTGATAATGCAAAAACATTATCTGAAACATTGGTAAAAAATAATTTTAAAATTTTTTCTGGTGGCACTGACACACATCTAATGCTTTTAGATTTAAGAGATTTTAATTTAACAGGCAAATTAGCTGAAAGAAGCTTAGGTAAAGCAAACATTACCTGCAATAAAAATTCCATACCCTTCGACACTCAGAGTCCGATGATTACATCTGGAGTTAGACTTGGAACCCCTGCCTCAACAACTAGAGGGTTTGGTCAAAAAGAGTTTATTTTAGTTGGTCAATTAATTTCTAAATTACTCAAAGAATTGGCTAAAAACCCAGAAAATAATTCAAAAGCAGAAAATGAAGTTAAAAAAGAGGTAATTGATCTTTGTGGTTCTTTCCCTATATATAGTAGTCAATAAATAGAAAATAACTATGATTTGCCCATTTTGCAGAGAAAAAGATACATCGGTTGTTGACTCACGACCAACAGAAGATGGTACAGCAATCAGAAGAAGACGTGTCTGTTTGTGTGGTGGCGGTCAAAGATTTACAACATTTGAAAGAGTGCAATTTAGAGAATTAACTGTAATTAAAAAAAACGGAAGAAGATCACCTTTCGAAAGAGAGAAGCTGGCTAAGTCTCTTTACATGGCTTTAAAAAAAAGACCTATAGATGGCGGGACAACTGAAAAACTGGTAACGAAAATTTCAAGAGAGCTTGAAGAATTAGGTCAGTCTGAAATTCAATCAAGTGTGATTGGTAGAATGGTAATGGACCAATTAAAAGAACTAGATAAAATTGCTTATATAAGATTTGCCTCAGTATATACAAATTTTAAAGAAGTTAGAGAATTTGAAGAATATATTGATAAACTAGATGGCAAAAAAGAATAACAATATAAATTCTGAAGATATAAAATATATAAAACTTGCTTACGAGCAAGCTGTAATTAACATTGGTTCTACCCAGAAAAATCCATCAGTTGGTTGTGTTATTGTGAATAATAATTCAGTTATTTCTTCAGGGAGGACTTCGTATAACGGAAGACCACACGCAGAGGCAAATGCTTTAAAAGAAAAAATAAACTTTAAAGGTTCGGATTTATACGTAACTTTAGAACCTTGTTCTCATTACGGAAAAACACCGCCATGTATTAAAAAAATAATTAATAAAAAAATAAAAAGAGTTATATTTTCAATTAACGATACTGACAAAAGATCAAAAAATTTAGCATATAAAAAATTAAAAAAAAACAAAATTAATGTAAAAACTTTTTTAAATAAAAAATTTGCAAAAAATTTTTATCAAAGTTATTTTCTACAGTTTACCAATTCGTTTCCTTTTATTGATGCTAAACTTGCTGTTTCAAAAGATTATTTTACAATACATAAAAAAAAACAATGGATTACAAATGTTAATTCTAGAAATGTTGGTAATTTTTTAAGATCAAAATATGACTGTATAGTTTCAACAGCAAAAACAGTTAATGTTGATAATTCTATGTTAGATTGTCGTATCGAAGGATTAGAAAAAAAATCACCTACAGTAGTTATTATAGATCGGACGTTCAAAATCAAAACTAATCTTAAAATGTTTAAAGACAAATCAAGAAAGTTTTTAATTTTAACTCAAAATAGTAAAAATTTTAAAGAAAAATATTTTAAAAAAATTGGTGTAAATGTTATTAAATTTAAAAAATTTAATTTTTCATTAGATGAAAAATATAATATATTTTTGTATTTAAAAAAGCTTGGTTTTAACAGAATTTTAGTAGAATGTGGTGTAGAATTTACTAACGAGATTTTAAAAAATAATTTAGTAAAAAATTTTTATCTCTTTAAATCTTATTTTAAGCTTAAAAAAAATGGAAAAAATAATTCAAATTTACATTTGATAAGAAGCTTGAATTTGAGATATAAAAACAAAGTGAAGATTAACTTAAATGGTGATAGTTTGTATAAAGTACAATTATAATGTTTAATGGAATAATATATAAATTAGGTACAGTTTCTAAAATTACAAAAAAAATAAATTATTCTGAAATAATCTTAAAAACTAATTTAATATTTAAAAAATCTGAAATTGGTAGCTCTTTAAATTGTAACGGGACTTGCTTAACAGTTACTTCGATAAATAAAAATTTAGTTTCTTTTTACCTTTCAAAAGAAACACTCGATAAAACAAATTTTAAATCTATCAAAAATGGATATATTATCAATGTTGAAAAATCTTTAACGTATGGTAATAAAATATCAGGTCATTATGTTCAAGGGCATACAGATACAACAGGAGATATTGTCAACATCACTGTGTTAAACAAAACTTGGATTATAGAATTTAAGATAAAAAAAAAATATCAAAAATATTTGGTAGAGAAGGGTTCAATAGCTATTAATGGTGTTTCTTTGACAATTTCAAAAATAAAAAAAAAAGGATTTGAAATAAATATTATTCCACATACTCTTAAGTTGACCAATTTAATATTGTTAAAACAAAATGATACTGTAAATATTGAATTCGACATTTTCAGTAAATATTTATTCAATTTAAAAAAATAATTATGAATAGAATTTCTTTATCACCAATAGGTTCAATAATTAAAGACGCAAAAAAAGGAAAAATTTTTATCTTAGTAGATAATAAAAATAGAGAAAACGAAGGTGATTTAATTATTCCTGCGTCTAAAGCTAATTCAAAAAGTATTAATTTTATGGCTAAACACGGCCGAGGTTTAATCTGTTTAGCCCTAACTAAAAAGCAAGTAGATAAGTTGGCTTTACCATTGATGTCAGCTGTAAATAAAGCTCGAATGCAAACTGCTTTTACTGTTTCTATAGAAGCCAAAAAGGGCATAACCACAGGTATTTCTGCTTTTGATAGAGCTAAAACAATTAAAGTTGCAATAAATGAAAACTCAAAAAAAAAAGACATTGTATCACCGGGTCATGTATTTCCACTAGTTGCTCGTAGAGGCGGTGTTTTGGAAAGAGCGGGACATACAGAGGCCTCCGTAGACATATCTAAATTAGCAAAATTAAATCCTAGTTCTGTTATTTGCGAGGTTATGAATGAAGACGGTAGAATGGCCAGACTTGACGATCTTTTAAAATTTGCAAAAAAACATAATTTAAAAATTGCAAGTATAGAAGATTTAATCTCATACAGATTGAAAAACGAAAAGTTTATGTTCAATATCCATAATAAGAAAATTAAGATTAATAAATTTGGCTCTTTTAATTTAAGTATTTTTAAAAACAAACTAGATGGTTTAGAACATTATGCATTAAGTAAAGGTAATTTTAATAACAAAAAGTCTGTCAGGGTAAGAGTAATTTCAGTTAACATGATTAAGGGAATTGAAAAATTAAAAAATAATCTTTATTTAAACTCTATAAAATATCTTTCTAAATATAATAATTTTATTTTAATTCTGATAAAAAATCAAAGTTTAAAAACTACTAAAGATGAAACAGTAAAGAGTACTAATATTTTAAGATACTATGGAATTGGTGCTCAAATAATTAAAGACTTTAAAATTAAAAACATGATATTAGTTTCTAGATCTAGAAAAAAAATTATTGGTTTAGATGGATATGGAATTAAAATTACCAGACAAGAAATTTTCAAATGAAAAAAAAAAATAAGATTTGTATAGTAAGGTCTAGATACAACGATACCTCTCAACTATTGAAAAGTGCAACTAATGAATTAATTAAAAAAAAAATATTCTTTAAAATTTTAGAAGTGCCAGGTGCTTTTGAGATACCCGTTGTTATCGCTAGAAACATTAAAAATTACGATGGATTTATAGCTTTAGGTGTGATTATCAAAGGTGAGACACCTAACTTTGGTTTTATATCATCGGCGATAACAAATGGCTTAATCCAATTATCTATCTTATACAAAAAACCCATCGGTAATGCTGTTCTCACTTGTTTAAATAAAAAACAAGTTAGATTAAGAAGCAACAAAGGCTTCGAAGCAGCAGTTGCGGTAAGTAAAGTTATTAATGCCAAATAAAAAGCAAAGTGTAAGTCCAAGAGTAAGAGTAATTCAAAAACTTTATGGAAACTCCTTAAATTCTGAAGCTATAATTGAATATCCAAAAAGTCAGTATAAAAAATTTATTAAAGATGTTGTTCAAGGAACTATTGAAAGGAACGATCTTATAGAGGAAACTATCTCTAAATATTTAGCAGAAGACTTAGACTTAAGAAGAACTGACAAACTATTAAGAATTATTGTTTTTGCCGCAATATTTGAGCTGATGTTCAAGCACAATAGCCCCACTAAGGTTATAATAAATGAATACGTAAAAACATCAGAGTTTTTCTTAGAAAAAGCTCAAATTAAATATATAAATGCAATTTTAGACAAAATATCGAAATGTATCAGAAAACCTCTTTAATTTGAGTGGGTATAAATCTTTAATTTTTTAAAGTATTTCTTGCGTTTAATGATTTTTTTTGACATTTATGCAAAATCTTATGAATTCAGTTAACGAATTACTTTACGTAATAATTTTTACAGGTCTAATAGCAGTTTTTTATAGCTATTTACTCTCTAAACAAATTTTAAAAGCAAGTCCTGGTAATGCTAAAATGCAAGAAATTGCCGAAGCAATTCAAATAGGTGCAAAAGCTTATTTAAAAAGACAATACTTCACTATTGCTGTTGTTGGTTTAGTTGTATTAGCAATTGTAAGTTATTTTTTTAGTCCCTTAGTTGGATTGGGATATTTTATCGGCGCAACACTCTCAGGCATAGCTGGTTACGTTGGTATGTTAATTTCTGTTAAAGCAAATGTTAGAACTGCAGAAGCTGCAAGAAAAAGTTTACAATCAGGATTAACCATGGCATTTAAATCTGGTGCAATAACTGGATTACTTGTTGCGGGCTTAGCACTTTTATCAATAGCAATTTACTATTTAATATTAATAGATTTAAATGTTGATAATAGAGAAATTATAAATGCTTTAGTGGCTTTAGGTTTTGGAGCATCGCTAATCTCTATTTTTGCAAGACTAGGTGGAGGTATTTTTACAAAAGGTGCTGATGTTGGCGCTGACTTGGTAGGTAAAGTTGAAGCCGGTATTCCAGAAGACGATCCAAGAAACCCAGCGGTAATAGCGGACAATGTTGGCGATAACGTCGGCGATTGTGCTGGTATGGCAGCAGACTTATTTGAAACTTACGCTGTAACAATCGTTGCTACGATGGTCCTTGCCTCTATTTTTTTTACCAGCAATGCTAACATGATGGTTTACCCTTTGGCAATTGGTGGATCTTGCATACTTACTTCTATAGCTGGAACTTTCTTTGTCAAACTCGGTAAAACTAAAAATATTATGAATGCACTTTACAAAGGTTTTATTGTAACTGCAGTTTTATCTCTTGTTATTCTATACCCGGTCACTGACTCTGTGCTAGGATTAGAAACAGAGTTTAATGTATCAAACAAAATTTTTACTGGCTTAGATTTATATATTTGTGGTGTGACTGGTTTAGTTATAACTGGATTATTAATATGGATTACAGAATACTATACAGGAACTAATTATAGACCTGTTAAATCAATAGCTCGGTCATCGACAACTGGACACGGAACAAATGTTATTCAAGGTTTAGCTGTTTCTATGGAGGCTACAGCAGTTCCTGCTTTAATAATAGTAATTGGAATTTTATTCACAAACAATACAGCAGGTCTTTTTGGTATTGCTATTGCAGTAACATCAATGCTTGCTTTAACAGGCATGGTAGTCGCTTTAGATGCCTATGGTCCTGTAACTGATAACGCAGGTGGAATTGCCGAAATGGCAAAACTACCAAATAGTGTAAGAAAAACAACCGATGCATTAGACGCTGTTGGCAACACAACTAAAGCAGTTACTAAAGGTTATGCGATTGGATCAGCAGGATTAGGTGCACTAGTTTTATTTGCCGCTTACACAGAAGATATTAAATTTTTTTCTGGGATTGAAGGTTCAGCTCTGGAAGGTGTTGTTGTAAGTTTTGATTTATCAAATCCATTTGTTGTAGTTGGTTTACTAGTTGGCGGAATGTTGCCTTATCTTTTTGGGTCTATGGGCATGCAAGCTGTCGGTAGAGCAGGCGGCGCAGTAGTAGTTGAAGTAAGAAGACAGTTTAAAAAGATTCCAGGAATTATGAAAGGTACTAGAAAACCAGATTATGGAAGATTAGTTGATCTTTTAACTAAAGCAGCTATTAAAGAAATGATTGTTCCTTCGTTGCTTCCAGTATTATCACCGATCGTATTATATTTTATTATTTTGCCAATCGGTGGAATGAGTGCTGCTCTTTCAACTTTAGGTGCAATGTTACTTGGAGTTATCATAACAGGATTGTTCTTAGCTATTTCTATGACTGCAGGTGGCGGCGCGTGGGATAATGCTAAAAAATATATTGAAGATGGTAATTTTGGTGGAAAAGGTTCTGAAGCTCATAAAGCAGCTGTAACAGGTGATACAGTTGGAGATCCATACAAAGACACAGCTGGTCCAGCTATAAATCCAATGATTAAAATTACCAATATTGTTGCTTTACTTTTATTAGCAGTTATAGCCCACTAAAATTTTCTCTCACCCTGCATTTTTTGTTTTACACTAGATAAAAATTTTCCAATAAAACTTCGTTTAGTAATGTCATTTTTAGTTTCGTCTTTTGAATATTTAACTTTTTGCATATCATCTTTTTTGTAAAAATTTTTTTCAGTCAAAATTCCATATTTATCAAATTTTAACTCTAAAACATTATTTACCGTAAGTACATTTTGTCCTAATTTGACAAGTTTCCCCTTAGCTATAGTTCGCTCAAAATAAATCCAAGTATCGTCCCCTGTTAAAGATGTTGAATGAGGATTTCCTATCAATTTTATTACATCATTTTTGTTTGTTTTTTTAGTGATTAAAACCTTTTCTCTATTTTCTAAAAAAACTATACCGTGAGCTCTTTTATTGTCCTTTAATTGACAGTGGTTTATTAAAAATGAGAAAAATATGATATAGAATATTTTATAATGTTTTCTGTTTACAAAGCTCATAAGAATAGTCTTTACAACAAATTAGTTGAATTATCACGAAATATTTTTTTTTATGAAAAAATTCATCTAAAAGACAATTTTGAAACTAGGGTAAACTTAATATTTATTCATATGTCGATAATCTTAATTATTTTTAAACAAAAAAAAGAAGGTGATTTTCCTCAAGACTTATTTGACAATATTTTCTTAAATATTGAATACAATATAAGAGAGGAAGGTTATGGTGATGTGGCAGTTAATAAAAAGATGAAACTACTTTTACAAATATTTTACGACATACTTCTTAAGATAAACCACTCAAAAGAGAGAGAGATTAAAATAAATAAATCTATAATAGTAAAGTATATAAAACCAGAAATTAAAGAGTCAGACCAATTAATTGACTATTTAATAGAATATTATGAAAATTTTTATTATTTTTGCTTTGAATTAAAGAACAATAGTATGCTAAAAGGACAAATTAATTTTAAATATCATTATAAACATGGCCGTACCAAAACGTAAAACAACACCATCAAAGAGAAATATGCGTAGATCTCATCATCGTATAAAGTCTATCAATATTGTAGAAGATAAAAAAAGTGGCGAATATAGACTTTCACACCATGTAGATTTAAAAACCGGTTACTATAACGGTAAAAAAATTTTAGACATATAATTTTACACAATCTAAATCATGAATAAAAAAATAATTATTGCTATAGATGCAATGGGTGGAGAAAATTCTCCAGCCAAAAACATTGAAGGTATTTCAATTTTTAAAAATAAAAATAAAAATAAAAAAGATTTTTTTTTTAACATATATGGTGATGAGCTGTTAATAAATAACGAATTAAAAAAATATAAAATTTCTAAAGATTTTTATAAAACTTTTAATTCTTCCACAGTAGTTTCAAATGAAGAAACTCCGTTGACTGCCATAAAAAATTCAAAAGATAGCAGTATGTGGAATGCTATTAGTTCTCAAACTGAATTAAATTCTAACATAACATTATCAGCAGGGAACACTGGAGTTCTGTTTGTAATTTCTAGAATGCTACTTAAAACAATAGATTCAGTTAGTAAACCAGCTTTAGCTGGTCTTTGGCCTAATAAAAAAAATATGAATGTAGTTTTAGATCTAGGTGCTAATGTAGAGTGTGATGACAACAATTTAGTAGACTTTTCTGAAATGGGTGCCGCTCTTTACAAAGCTCTTTTCCCCGAAGACTCACCTAAAGTAGCTTTGCTAAACATAGGATCTGAAGAAATAAAAGGAACAGAGAATTTAAAAAAAGCATACACTAAATTAAAAGAAATTAGTAAACTTGGAGATTTTCAATTTGATGGCTTTATAGAAGGAAACAAAATAACAAACGGCGACTCCAATGTAATTGTGACTGATGGATTTACAGGAAACATTGCATTAAAAACTGCAGAAGGAACAGCTAAATTTATAACTGATGCTTTAAAAATGTCCCTTAAAGAAACTTTACTTTCTAAATTTTCAATATTATTTTCTTATTTTGCATTAAAGAAATTTAAAGCAAAACTAGATCCAAGAAAATTTAATGGAGCTATATTTTTGGGCCTCAAAGGTCCGGTAGTAAAAAGTCACGGCTCAACTGACGCCATAGGTTTTTACCATTCGATTGATTTATGTTACAGGATTATTAAAGGTGATTTAATGAGTAAAATTAAAAACAACTTAAGTCATGGTAGTAAAAATAAGTAAACAAAAAAATATTAAAAAAAAAGATATTGTTAAAAGTATTTCTTTAACCACGGGTATCCCATACGCATATTCTACAAAAATTGTTAATAATATAATAAATATTTTAATAAAAGATTTAAAAAAAAATAGAAAAATAAAGATTAAAAATTTTGGTAGTTTTGAATTAAAAAATAAAACAAAAAGAACAGGAAGAAATCCAAAAAATAACCAAATTTATGAAATATTAGAAAGAACTATTGTTTCTTTTAAAACATCTGAAAGATTAAAAAAAAAGATTAATAACAATGTTAAAAAATAATAAATTATTAAATATTTCTGAAATGGCCTTGAAACTTGGCTTAATAAACGCAAAAAACAAAAAACCTTTAACGCATACACTAAGATTCTGGGAAACTAAATTTAAACAATTACGACCAATTATATTAAGTGGAGGTAGGAGATACTATGATATTAAAAATATAAAAGTACTTGAATTGATTTTTTTTCTATTAAAAAATCAGTGCATGACAATAAAAGGGGCTAAAAAGGTGATGAATGAAAATTTAAAACATCTTGACGAGACAAAATCATCAAGTATAAAAGAAACTTATTATAAAAAAATAATTCAAAAAAAAACAAAAAATATTTTAAAAAAAATTAAAGGTTTAAGAAGTTAAATGGCTAAAAAAACTCATATTAAAGTCAGACTAGTACCTGAAGCAAAACCTGATAGTGCTTTTTTTTACTATGCAAAAAAACCAACAAAGGGTGAAAAAGCTAAAGATAAATTAAAAGTTAATAAATATAACCCATCAACTCGAAAGCATGAAATTTTTGTAGAAAAAAAACTTCCGCCTCACAGTAAGTAGAATGTTTATTTTTTAAAATTTTTGTATTCGTATTTAATAAAAGATCTAATCATTTCTTTCCAAATACTAACAGTAATCGAAGGATCAATTTTAAGTTTTATAGATTTTCTTCTTATTTTTTTTAGAATAAAATTTATCCTTTTTTTATCGATTATTTCTTTTTTTGTTTTTTTTAATTTAATTACTTGATTAACTAAATTTGTACGTTTTTTTATAACTAGTAATAACTTTGTATCTATAAGATCTAGTTTTTTTCTTATTTTAATAATTTTATGGTTAATCATAGCGACAATTATTTTATTTTAAATTAATTAATTAATTATATATTAATTTTTAAATGTTAAAAAATAATAATTATAACCGAATTTTTCAGATTTGGTTAATAACACTAGTGATATTAGTTGGTTTGATTATCACTGTTGGTGGCCTAACAAGATTAACAGATTCGGGCTTATCAATTACAGAATGGGAGCTGTTCAAAGGTATTTTTCCTCCAACTAGCTCTGTTGAATGGCTTCAATATTTTGATTCATATAAAAAAATTCCTCAATATTTTTTGCTAAATAATAATATGACCTTATCAGAGTTCAAAATTATTTTTTTATGGGAATATTCCCACAGATTACTTGCGCGAATAATAGGAATACTATTCTTATTACCTTTCATTTTTTTCTTACTTGTGAATATTTTAAATAAAAATTTAATTACACAATTGAGAAATATTCTCGTATTAATTTTAATACAGGGATCCGTAGGTTGGTTTATGGTCAAAAGTGGTCTAGTTGAAAATACTTCTGTTAGCCATTATCGTTTAGCAATTCATTTAATTATAGCTTTTTCTATACTTGTTTCTTTGGTTTGGATTTTGTTGAATTTACTTAATAAAAATGAAAAGAAATTTTTTCATTTAGATAAAAGCACAATTACTATAAAATTTTTATTAACTCTTTTATTCTTGCAGATTGTATTAGGAGCTTTTGTATCAGGCCTTGATGCTGGAAAAATTTATCAAACCTGGCCTATGATGAATGGTAACTATTTTCCTAATGATGTTACTCCATATAGTTTGTTAGATTTTAGCAATCCAAGCATTGTACAATTCTTTCATAGAAATATTGCATATTTGATTTTTTTCTTCACAATTTACCTGGGCTTTAATATTTTTAAAAAAAAAGAAATAAATCTATATGCTAATTTTTTATTTTTCTTTTTATTTATTCTAGTTCAAATAATATTAGGAATATTAGTTTTAATTTCTGGCTCTAATATTTATCTTGCATCAATGCACCAAATTTCAAGTATTTTTTTAATACTCACAGGCGTTATTCTTTACTATCATTCAATTAAATCTTGATTAATGAATATATATAAACAAAAAGTGGTAATATTGTTTAAATTTAATTGACATTATGATTCATTGTTAGTATTTATCGCCATAATTCACATGACACCTTTTATTAAAAAAAAAGAAATTAAAAATGATTGGTACCTCATCAACGCAGAAAATGCGGTTGTAGGTAGGCTTGCAGCATATATTTCGAAAGTATTGAGAGGTAAAAATAAAGCCACTTTTAATCCTCATATGGACAATGGAGACTTTATAATTGTTACAAATGTTGAAAAAATTAAATTTACAGGTAAAAAATTTACTAATAAGATTTATTACAGACATACAGGTCACCCGGGTGGTATCAAAGAAAATACACCTTCAACACTAACTGGTAAAAACAAAACTGAAGAAATATTAAAATTAGCTGTCAAAAGAATGTTGCCGGGCGGAACATTAGCTAGAAAACAATTATCAAAACTTAAAATTTATAACGGCGATAAGCATCCTCATGAGGTACAGAACCCCACCATCATAAACTTTAAAGATTTAAATAAAAAAAATACAAGAATTAACTAATGGAAACTCAAACAATAAAAAAAACTATAGTTAAAAAAATAAAATTAGATTTTAAAGATAGCAAATATGCAACTGGTAGAAGAAAAAGATCAATAGCAAAAGTTTGGGTTAAAAAAGGTTCTGGAAATATTTATGTTAATGGAAAGCTAATGAATGTTTATTTCAAGAGGCCAGTTCATCAAATTATCGTTGTACGTCCATTAGAGATATCAAATGTTGCAACTTCATATGATGTAAGAGCATCCGTAAAAGGTGGTGGATTATCTGGACAAGCTGGGGCAATTATTCATGGTATATCTAGAGCATTAGTATTACACGATGAAAATTTAAAACCTATATTAAAGAAGGAAAAGCTAACAACTAGAGATTCTAGAGTAGTAGAAAGAAAAAAATACGGTCGTAAAAAAGCAAGAAGAAGCTTTCAGTTTTCTAAAAGATAGATCATTTAAATTTATTATTTATAACATCAGTGATATAAATATTTTATGTCACAAAACAATCTTAATATTGCAGTAGCAGGCGCAACCGGTTATGTTGGTTTGGACTTAGTTTATTTATTATCAAAACATCCAAAGGCTAAAATAAAATATTTGTGTGCTCAAAAAAATATAGGTAAAGAAATAAGTAACTTTGATACAAGAATTAAAAAAAAACTTCCTAAAATATCTAATTTAAAAAGTGTTAAATGGAATAAGATTGATTTACTATATTTGAGCCTGCCTAATGGACAGGCTCAAAAAATTATTAAAAAACTTTTTAAGTACAAGAATCTAAAATTTATTGATTTGTCAGCTGACTTTAGGATAGAAAGTTCTTTAGAGTATAAAAAATGGTATTCATTAAAACACAAAGCAAAAAAATTAATTAAACAATCTATTTATTCCATACCTGAATTTACTAAGAGTAAAATTAAAAATTATAGGATAGTAGCTAATCCAGGATGTTATCCAACATCAATACAATTAGCACTTATACCAATTGTTAAAAAAACACTAATAGAAACAGATAACATAATTATAGATTCAAAATCTGGTTATTCAGGTGCGGGAAAAAACTATCAATCTAAATTTACACATAAAAATATTGACACCTCAGTTTTTGCATATGGCATCGAAAAACATAGGCACATGTCTGAGTTAGATCAAGAATTCAATAAAATTTTTAAAGGGAAACTTTTCGAGTATAGTTTTAATCCTCATTTACTTCCAACTTTTAGAGGTATTTTATCTAGCATTTACTTAAAAATGAAAAAAAATATTAATATAAAAAAAATTCATAAAGAACTTAAAGAAACACACAAAAAAAATTCTTTTGTAAAAATACTTGATATCAACTCTACAATAGGAACTGGCAATGTTTTAAATACAAATAATTGTGAAATTTCAATATGCAAAACAAGAAATAAAAATAAAATTGTTATATTTTCAGTGATAGATAATCTTGTTAAAGGCGCATCCGGGCAAGCAATCCAAAACATGAACCTTCTTTATGGTTATAAAGAGAATTTAGGATTACAATGAAGTACTTAATTATAATTTTTTTCTTTTTATTAATTTCCTGTGGAACGTACAAAAAAGTATACATGTGCGGGGATCACACATGTTCAGACAAAAAAGAATTTAAAGAATATTTTGCTAAAAATTTAATTATTGAAATTCAACCAAAAAATTCAAAGAAAGAAAACTCTATAGATTTAGCCAAGTTAAATACCGCTGGTAAAACTATCAATCCCAGTAGTGATTTAACCTTGGAAAGATATGGTCAGATAAATAAAGATGAAGAGAATGAAAAAATTGATCTAAAAAAAAAAATATTAAATTTAAAAACAAAAATAGTAAATAAAGAAACAAATAGTCAAGTTGTCGTAAAACCTAAAAAAAAACCTGATCTTAAAAAAAAAATATTAAATGAAGAGACAAGAAGTAAATCTATTGTAACGCCAAAAAAAATACTTAACACAAATTTAAAAAAAAATGACATTAAAAAGCCAAAAAAAAATGAAGTTTTTAAAAGTACTAAGTCTAAAAATCAAATAAGTATATGCAACAAACTAGAAGACTGTGATATAGATAAAATTACTGATTTACTAACAGAGAGAGGTAAGAAAAAAAAATTTCCTGATATTACCTCTGAATAATTCTAAATGAATAAAAAAATGAATATTGCAATTGTTGGATTAGGAAACATTGGTTCTTATTTCTATGATTATTTAAAAAAAAATAAGAATATTTTAATTGATAAAACCAATGCAATTCCTAATATCCTTTATGTTTCTGCCAGATCTTTAAAAAAAAAACGATCTATCGCTATTCCTAAACACACATGGTTAAAGAATTGCTTATTAGCTCCTAAACTAAAGGATGTAGATATTATTATAGAGCTTATTGGAGGTGCGGAGGGAATTGCTAAAAAACTAGTATTCGATGCTTTAAAGAATAAAAAACATGTTGTCACTGCTAATAAAGCTTTAGTAGCCAAATATGGAGATCAACTTTCCAAAATTGCCGAAAGGAATAAAGTAAATTTTGAATTTGAAGCAGCAGTATGTGGAGGCATTCCAATTATACGTTCAATTAAAGAGGGACTTATTGCAAATAATATTAATAAAATTTATGGAATATTAAATGGTACGTCAAATTATATTCTTTCATCTATGGATAGAGACAAACTTGAATATAAAGATTCATTAAATAAAGCACAAAAGTTAGGCTATGCTGAATCTAACCCTGCGTCAGATATTAATGGTGAGGATGTAGCATCTAAGTTAAAAATATTATCTGCTTTAGCTTTTAATTCATACATTAATAATAAATCTATTTTAGTTGAAGGTATTAAGGATATAGATAGAACTGATATAAATAATGCTAATCATCTTGGCTATAAAATAAAGCTAGTTGGAGTGGCAGAGACAATAAAAAATAAAGTTATTCAGAGAGTTCATCCTGCCCTTATTAAAGAAAATACTTATATAGCAAAAATAGATGGAGTGCTTAACGCTGTTATTGTTCAATCCAACCCAGCAGGAAAAACTGTTTTACAAGGGGAAGGAGCGGGTCCCGGTCCAACAACTTCGTCATTAGTCTCAGATCTATGCTCTATTTTGAGAGGAAATGTTAAGTTCCCATTTGTCTTGTCAGATAAAAAAAGGAAAGTCGCAATTTTTGAAAATATAAATAATAAGAAATTTTCAGTTTATCTTAGGTTGGACGTAAAAGATAAACATGGAATTCTATCTGACGTAACAAAAATCATGGCAAACAATAAAGTATCGGTAAAAAGATTGATTCAAAACCCAACTATAAATAAAAAAAATGCATCAATTGTGATGATAACACACGAAGCAAGAAGTTCATCTTTTGTAAAGATTTTATCTATATTGAAAAAAAAAAAATACATCATAAAAATGCCAAAAATTATTCGAATAGAAGATATTTAATGGCAATAGAAAAAAGTTTTTTAGATAAATTTGTAAAAGCTACAGAATTTGCAGCTTATGGTGCGTCACCATTTATAGGTAAAGGTGATAAAATTGCAGCTGATCAAGGTGCAGTTGACATGATGAGAGATGTGTTAAATAAAATTGATATGAAGGCTACTATAGTAATTGGTGAAGGTGAAATGGACGAGGCGCCTATGCTTAACATAGGTGAAAAAGTCGGCACTAATAGAGGCCCTGAATTAGATATAGCTGTAGATCCATTGGAAGGAACCACATTTACATCTAAAGGTTTACCAAATGCATTTTCTGTTTTAGCTGTTGCCGAAAAAGGTAATCTATTATCCGCACCAGATACTTATATGGAAAAAATTATAACAGGAATTAATTTACCTAAAAACCTACTCGATTTAGACAATAGTGTTGAAAAAAACATTACTCTTCTTGCCGATGCAAAAAATAAAAAATCTTCAGATTTAAATGCCTGTGTAATGAAAAGATCTAGGCACAATCATATAATAAAAACTTTAGAAAGTTTGAGTGTTAATATAAACTTTATTACTGATGGTGATATTGCTGGTGGACTAACAGTTATAGGAGAAAATCCAAAAAATGATATTTATATAAGTACAGGGGGTGCTCCAGAAGGTGTTATTGTAGCTGCAGCACTTTCATGTTACGGCGGTCAAATGCAAGGAAGATTAGTATTAAAAAAAGATGAAATAATAAGGGCAAAAAAACTTGGTATTATAAATTTTGAAAAAAAATATAATATTGACGAAATTGTTAAAGGTGATGTTATTTTTTGCGCTAGTGGCGTAACAAATGGTGGTTTAGCTAAAGGAATTAAAATATATAATGATAGATTTGAAGTTACTACCCTAGCATTACATAGAAGTGAAAAGATTAAGAAAACATTAACTAACACTCATAAAAAATGAAACCACTTTCTGTAAGTGGAAAAAATTGGATTTCAAAAACATTTAGTTCTGATGAAATTAATTTCTTTAAAACCAATTTTTTTTTAGATGAAATTGTAGCAAAACTTATATCAATAAGAAAAATTAAAAAAGAGGAAGTTAATTTTTATTTAAAACCTTTGATTAAAAACATTTTACCAAATCCATATATTTTAAAAGACATGGATAAAGCAATTGACAGGTCGGAAAAAGCTATTCTTAATAATGAAAAGATTGGGATATTTGGTGACTATGATGTGGACGGTGCAACCTCAACAGCAATCCTAGGTAAATATTTTGAATTATTAAATATTCCTTATGAAATTTATATTCCTGATAGAAAAAATGAAGGTTTTGGTCCTAATGAAAAAGCTTTTCTAAAATTTATCAATCTAGGTGTAAATTTAATTTTTACAGTTGACTGTGGAACACTTTCATATGGTCCTATGGACTTTGCAAAAAAAAATAATATTGACGTAATTATACTTGATCATCACCAATCAGAAACTAAATTACCATCAGCACATTCAATTGTTAACCCTAATAGGTTTGACGATAGATCAGAGCTTAATTATTTATGTGCAGCTGGTGTTTGTTTTATGTTTTTAGTAGCACTAAACAAAAGACTTCGTGATCAGAAGTGGTTTTTAAATAACTCAACTAAAGAACCAGAATTAATGAATATTTTAGACTTAGTTTCTTTGGGTACTGTTTGTGATGTTGTGCCTTTAATAGGTTTAAATAGAGCATTAGTTTATCAAGGTCTTAAGGTTATAAAAAGAAAAAGAAATTTAGGATTAAAAACATTAATAGAAATCTCTAATATTGAAAGTAACATAACTTCCTATCACCTAGGGTACGTTTTAGGTCCTAGAATTAACGCTGGCGGTAGAGTTGGCAAATCTACTCATGGTGCAAATTTATTATTAAATCAAAGCGCAAAAGATACTTTTAAATTAGCTGCTGATTTAAACTCTTACAATAAAGAAAGACAAATTTTAGAATCCGAGTTGTTAAAAAAAATTTTGAATACAAAGTATGAAAATAGTACAGATCCTGTGATTGTACTACATGGTGAAAATTGGCATGAGGGTATTATTGGTATTATAGCATCTAGAATAAAAGAAAAATATAATAAACCAGCCATTGTCATTTCTGTTAATAATGGAATTGGAAAAGGTTCGGGTAGATCCATTTATGGTTTTGATTTAGGTTCTACAGTTATAGGCGCAGTACAAAGTGGTTTACTTACAAAAGGCGGAGGTCATAAAATGGCAGCTGGATTTACTATTGATATAGGTAAGATTGATGAGTTTAAAGAATTTGTTTTTAAAAAATTTAAATCAATCAACATTAACCTAGAGGAAAAGAAAAATTTCTATTTTGATGCTGAAATTGCTCCATCTGCAATTAATTTTGAGTTTTTTCAAAAAATAAATATATTAGCACCTTTTGGTTCTGGCAATCCTGAACCAAGGTTTATAGTTAGAAATGTAAAGTTAGTTAATTCAAAAATTGTAGGTGAAAAGCATATCAAAATTGTTCTCGTGGGGTCAGATTCTAGTGTATTAAAAGCTATTAGTTTTAACTCGGTAGAAACAGAATTAGGGTCTTACTTACTCAAGAAAAATATCAAACCATTCGATATTGTCGGAAAATTAAGTCTGAATGAATGGCGTGGGCAGAGAAATGTAGAGTTTATTATTGACGATATATCTGTTATTAAGTAAACAAAAATTAGGTCCCATCGTCTATCGGTTAGGACAGCTGGTTTTCATCCTGCAAAGAGGGGTTCGATTCCCCTTGGGACCGCCAACCTAATTTAAAACGCTGTGAAATATGTTCTATAGATCATAAAATTTATATCTCTTTGTGTCACGAGTGTGTCAAAAGTAAATCTTGATTAATAAAACTATTATTATATTACTAATAAACATCATGAAAAAATTACTTGTTGCTATATTTTTATTTATTTTTTTACCAGTAAATGCGGTTGAGAAAAAAACTAATTTTTCTATTGATATTTTCGAAGAAGCAAAAGCATCAGGAAAGACAATAGTAATTAATTCTTACGAAGTTTGGTGTGGTACTTGTGGCAAGCAAACTAAAATTTTAGATCAAGCTGAAAAAGAGTTTAAAGATATTATTTTTTTAAGTTATGAGCAAAGTAAGAATGAGAATATAGCTAAACAACTTGGAATTAAATTTTGGACAACTATTGTTATTTATAAAGGTGACAATGAAGTTGCTCGTATAGTTGGTCAAACAAACAAAAAAATCATCTACGCTGCAATACAAAAAGGTGTGTAATTTATAAAAGGAAGTGGTGTGAAAAGACCTTTCTTCAAAAATTAATGAAAAAAATTTTAGCAATCTTAGTTCTAAGTTTGTTTTTGTGTACTTCTTCATACACAAAATAGTTGAGTAAATCTCCATTTATTCCAGACAACATTCAAGATGAATTTAACAAACTATCTATTGAGCATAAGATTAAGTTCTATGGTTTCGAAAACTATAAACCTAGAAAAGGTATTATTAACAAAGATTTAGCAATAAGAATACTTGGTTATAACTCAAGGAATAGTAAGAGATGGAAAATCTGTTAGGGAGGCAATAAGAGACGTAAATAAATAAAAGATTCCTATAAAAATATACATAACTTATTCCTGTTAATTAATTATTTTTTTTGTGAAAGAAGGTTGTTAAAATATGATAATAAAAAAAATATTCAAACTTATCAGAAACACTGATAAAAATTCTTTTAAGTATCTAAAATCAGCCATTAACAGCGTAAGCGCTAAATCTACTGTTATTGGTAGAAGCAAAGTTGAGTCTCTTAAAAAAATAGGTAGAGAAAAAAAAAATTAAAAAAATTATTTCTAGACTAAATAAATATTATAATTAAAGTGAAGTAAGCAATTATTAAGAGCGTTCTGGGGTTACCCGGTGTTCAGATAATACCTACTAGAATCCTTACACAGTGTCAAAATCATCCATTTATAAAAGCTGAAATTTGAATAAAATTACATTCGTACTAAGCATTGGCTTTTTGTGCTAGAATATTGAAGAAAATATATATGGCTGGAAAACTAGTTACTAAACTTTCTAAAAGACATTGCTTCTCATTAATTGAAAATGATACCATAAAAACAGCTAGCGAAAAATTTCAAGAACATAATATTGGTGCAATGCCAGTTCTAAATGAAAAAGATAAAACTGTAATTGGAATTATTTCTGAGCGAGATCTTTCTCGCTATATTTATAAAGATGATTTTAAAAGTGACTTATTAGTTAATAAAATAATGACTAAAGACATAATATCTTGCAACTTAAATAATTCCGTAACAGAACTTATGGAAATTATTTCTATTCATAAAATTAGACATATACCTATAATAGAAGAAAAAAAGCTGTTGGGTATCGTTTCTATTGGAGACGTTGTGAACCATATCATTGAAAAATATAAAGATGAAAATAAAGAATTAAGAGATTTCATAAATCAATGAAAACCTTCAACAATCATAGTTCTGGGTGTATTATTAACTAGGTTATATATATATCATCCTCGCGAACGAATAAGTAAACTCAAAATTTTGAATTAAGATTTACTGTTCAGCGTGCGTCTCAAGGCTTGCCTAAATATATTAAATCGTTTATTTATATCGCTTAATTTAACAACAAAAATAGTTCCATTACCCTTGGGACCGCCAGCCTACTATTGGTAGAATATGATTTACAGAATAGGAATTATTCAAAATATACACGAAGAAGGTTTAAAAATTTTAGATGATAATAAAAATTTTGAATATGACGTCATAGATGATGTTTCTGAAAAAAATTTGATGAAAATAATACATCTATACGATGGTGTCTCATTAAGAGTAAGTAAGCTTTCTAACAATCTTCTATCAAAAGCATCCAAATTAAAAGTTATTTCTAGACATGGTGTTGGTTATGATAATGTAGATACAAATTTTCTAAAGGAAAAAAATATTGAACTTTTAATAACTGCTACTGCTAACGCTACTGCTGTGGCAGAACATGTTTTTTATATGATGTTATCTATATCAAAAAATTTTTTAAATCTAGATAATGAGGTTAGATCTGGAAATTTTAAAAATAACATTAATAAACTTCAAACATTTGAATTAAATAATAAAGAAATACTTATTGCTGGTTTTGGTCGTATTGGAAAAAATCTTATAAAAAAATGTATTGGTTTTGACATGCAGGTCAAAGTTTTTGATCCATACGTAGATAGCAAAACAATAAAAAATTTTAATGGAGAAAAAGTAGAAAACTTTGATGAGGCAATTAAAACAGCTGACTTTTTATCTATCCATATGCCACTTAACAAGGACACAAAGGATCTGATAAACTATAATCGAATGATAACAATGAAAAAAAATATTGTAATCATTAATACAGCCAGGGGTGGAATAGTTAATGAACAAGATTTAGACAAAGCACTTAATGAAAAAATTATTTTAGCTGCTGGCCTAGATGTATTCAGCAATGAGCCTGTTAATATTGACAGTCCTTTGTTAAAAAATAAAAGAATTATATTTTCACCACATACAGCCGCATTAACTAATGAATGCAAAATTAGGATGGCAAAGGAAACTACTCAAAACATCATTGATTTTTTTGGAAAAAATTTGAATAAATCAATGGTTGTTAAAATCTAATTTAAATTCTTGCATTTAGTTAGTATTTTTTTTAGTTTCATCTAAAATGTCATCTTCATTGAAAATAGTTTTAGAAGCCAAAAATATCAGTAAATACTTTGGAACTATTACGGCTCTTGAGAGTGTAAATTTAACTGTCAGAGAAGGAGAGTGTTTAGGTGTTGTTGGCGATAATGGTGCAGGCAAAACAACACTAATGAAAGTTTTATCTGGTCTTTATAAACCTAGTAATGGTTCGTTGTTTTTTGAAGGAAATAAAGAAATACTTAACAGCCCAAAAGATTCACAAAATTTAGGATTAGAAATGGTTTATCAAGATCTTGCCTTGGCAGGAAATCTTCCTATCGGTGAAAATATTTTTTTAGGTCGAGAACCAATAAAAAAATTTGGTTTTTTAAACTTACTTGATTATAAAAAAATTAAAGAACTATCTGAAGCTCATTTAGATAAATTAAAAATACATGTAAAAAGTGCAGATCAAAAAGTTGAGGAACTTTCTGGAGGTCAAAGACAAGCTATTGCAATAGCAAGAGCTACAGCTTTTAACTCAAAAATTGTAATCATGGATGAACCAACTGCAGCTTTAGCAATTAAAGAAGTTGGCAAAGTTTTGGATTTAATAAATAGTTTAAAAAAAATGGGTGTCAGTGTAATTATAATTAGCCACAGGATGGATGATATTTTTGCTGTAAGTGATCGTGTAATGGCACTATTTCAAGGTACAAATTTTGCTGAATCTGATCTTTCCAAAACAACTAGAGATGAAGTGATTGGTTGGATAATGGGAAAAAAATAAAATGGACAATCAAAAAAAAAATAAAAGTTTATTTTTAAAATTAATTCCTTATCTAGATAGGTACGGTATTTTAATTTTACTTTTATTAATGATACTTGCTCTTCATATTATGCAACCTGATGTTTTTCTTTCTTGGAGAAACGTTACAAATGTATTTAAGCAAATTTCATGGCAGTCAATGTTGGCCTTAGGAGTCTTTATGGTTATTGTCACGGCAGGTATCGATCTGTCTGTTGGTTCAATCATGATGTTGTCCTTAATGGTTTTGGCAATTGTCGCTAAAGCAGGCATGCCTTGGTATATAGTTGTTTTAGTTCCTATGTTGGCTGGTCTTCTTTGTGGAATGTTTAACGGTTTAGGAATTACACTTCTTAGAATGCCCCATCCGTTTATCATGACACTAGGGACGTTATATATTTTTAGAGGAGCAGGAAATTTAATATCTGGAGGTGTGCCAATTAGTGGTTTTACTGATGAAGTTAGATACCTCGGTCATGGACGAATA
>Ga0307986_10000087_pt1 | contig 61306 bp, 66 predicted proteins | sample EllFjometageno82_FD_203170 | JGI IMG/M metagenome (GOLD analysis project Ga0307986, IMG submission 203170) | Marine microbial communities from Ellis Fjord, Antarctic Ocean - #82 | ecosystem: Environmental > Aquatic > Marine > Unclassified | place: Southern Ocean | collected 2014-10-09 | reverse complement strand
CCATCAACATCTTTTTCCGGTAAAATAGTTTCAATAACTTTTTGCTTATCAATGTGTTTTGGTAAAGGCAATTGAACTAAAATTCCTGAAATACTTTCATCTTTATTCAATTCTTCAATCTTATCTAATACTGTTTTTTCCTCCACAGTCCCTGAATACCTAATTACTTCAGATTTTAACCCCACTTCATTCGCGGCTTTTTCTTTCATACGAACATAAATTTGACTAGGAGCCATATCTCCAATCAATATTACGGTAAGTCCTGGGATTTTATTATGTTTAGCCTTTAGTTCTACAACCTCTTTTCTTAGTTCTTCTCTAAGCTCAGCTGCTATTTTTTTTCCATCTATTAAAATCATAAATTTCCTTAAAAAATCATTGGCGCAATGTAAAGCTTCATACACATTTCTATAAACCAAATCAATAACAGTAATATTACCGGTGCAATATCTAGTGATCCTAAGTTGGGAAGAAATCTTCTTATTCTATTAAGCATTGGCTCAGTTAATCGGTAGGTCATTTCTAGTATTGAGTAAACAAACCTATTCTGAGTATTTATAATATTAAAGGAAACAAGCCAGCTGATAACTACATTTGTTATTACCACATAAGAATATAGCTTTAGTATTTGAAGAGCTAAGTAAAAAATGGCTATCATTTCTTTTCAATATAAATTGACTGACTTGGAAATGCAAAAGCTGCACTATTTCCCTCTACAATTTGTTTTATTTCAATTGCAAGTTTTTCCTTAACTTCTAACCACGTGCTAAAACTATTAGAAGTAGTAAAACATCTAACCCTCATATCTATAGAGCTATCTGAAAACTTTTCAACTCGCACTGCTATACCTACAGCATTATCATAATCATCACTTTTCTTAATATGATTTTCAATTTCATTCCTTATCTTTTTTAGCTGATCAACTGTGGTGTCATATTGAAGTGTTATCGCCCAATCTATTCTCCAGTTAGTTGTTTCACTAATATTTATAACTGCATTCTCAGCAAACTGAAAGTTAGGAATTATAGCTAAAGACTTATCAAACTTTCTTAACACAGTTGATCTAAATCCAATTTTCTCAACAATACCCTCAATGATACCTTCTACTAAAATCCAATCACCAATTTTGAATCTTTTTTCTACTAATACTAAAATTCCTGAAATTAAATTTTTGAATAAATCTTGTGCACCCAAGGCAACAGCAACACCAAACAAACCAAGTCCAGCGATAATTGGTCCTATTTTTATTCCCCAAAGCTCTAGAACAGCGGCCAATCCTAAAATAAAAATTAAAATTTTTAAAGACTTAATAATCCAACCAATTAACTCACGGGTTAACATTTTATCCAATCCACTTAATATATAAGAAATTGGTTCAACAATTTGATGTATCAACCAAAAAATTAAAATTGTTATTAAGGTTCGATTAATTGTATCAACTACAGCTCTAGCATCCTCACCAAAAGACATATAATAACTTGCAATAAAAAATCCCAAAACAATTGGTAAAAATCTAGCAGGACCTACCATTGCATGAACAAAAGTATCGTCTAACTTATTTGTTGTTTTCTTTGCGATAGCTTCTAATCTTTTAATAATAACTTTACTTATTATTCCTCTAAAAATTAAAAAAATGAAAAATATTCCAATGCCAATAAGTATTTGAAAAATATCAACTCCACGAATTCCATTAGACCAAACAGAAATAAACAGGTCGCTAAAATTACTAAATATGTCCATAATTAAATTTTATATAGCAAAAATTCCTCTTCTCCAGGGTTAAAAAGAAAAATTTTTTTCCACTTAATTTCATTGAGAATTGAAGATGTTTTTTCACCAATACACATTAAATTAGTATTCATCCATAAGGTTTCTAGCTGATAATTTTTAATTATCTTTAAAAAGTTAATGGCACTATTTTGTGAATAAATGTAGGTGATTTCTGGCATTTTTTGTTTCAGTTTTTCAATAAAATCTTCATCATATTTTTCGACTGGATTGGCCCTATAGTTAATTACTCGTTCTATAGTGTAACCATTTGAAATTAGATCCTGATCTAAATTACTAGAGATAACTTCTCCACTAATATAAAGGAGCTTTCCTTCAGAAGAATTAAGGTTTTGTAATATTAATTCTTTTAAATTATCTACATTCCCATCAGCAGCAAAGACATTTTGAAAACCATTATTTCTAGCTTTTTTTTCAGTAGCACTACCCACACAAAAACATGCTGTTTTTTTATCAATATTTTTTATATCTAAAAATTTAACTGCGTTAGCACTTGTAAAAATGATTCCTTTAAACTCAGAATAATTTAAAGGTTCATGTTTTAAACCTTCAATATTAATTAAGGGTAAATGAGAAACTTCATGACCAAGTGATTGAAACTTTAATATCATTTCATGGCAGTCTTCTAATGGTCTTGTGAATAAAATATGCATATTATTTTTTATAAGAATTATTAGATATCTTTTTAAGAGTTTTTCCCATCTCTATTCCTAGTTCATTAGCTTTGTTTATATTTTCAGATGATTTTAAGTGGAACCTTTTACTACCATCAAGTGAAAAAAGTTCTGCCTCAAGATTAATTTTATCACCACTAATACTAGCAAATACTCCCACTGCTGTTTCACAATCTCCCTCTAAAACTTTTAAAACATTTCTTTCTGCTTTTATAGAATTGTGCGTCAATTGGTGATTAACTTTTTTTAATAATTCAATTAGTTCTTCATCATTATTTCTACATTGCAATGCAATAACACCTTGCCCAGCAGAGGGTATTATTTCAGAAGTGGAAAAAGTTTGAGATATATTTTGATTTAAACCTAAAGAATTAATTCCTGCATATGATAAAATAATTGCATCATAAAAATTCTCTTTAAGTTTTTTTATTCTTGTATCAACATTGCCTCTTATTAATTTGCACTCAAGATCTTTTCTTATTTTTTTTATTTGAAACTCTCTTCTAAATGAAGAGGTTCCAATAGTTGAATTTGGTGCCAAGTCTTTTAAATGTTTATTATCTCTACTAATTAAAATTTCTCTTGGGTCATTTCTTTCTAAAAAACAATTTGTTAATAATCCTTCAGTTTCTTCAGAGGGCATATCTTTTAATGCATGAACTGCTATATCTATTTTATAATCTAATAATTCAACTTCTATAGTCTTAGAAAAAAGTCCTTTACCACCTACCTCAGATATTCTTTTATCTTGAACTTGGTCACCCTTTGTTACAATTTTTTTAATGGTTACTTCTTCAATTCCAAAATTTTTTGCACAGCTTAGAATTTTTTCCTTAGCTTTTTCGGCATAGATCAGTGCTAATTTGCTTCCTCTTGATCCAATAATAATTTTTCTATTCTTCATTTATCTAGTTTATACTTTATAATTATATTGAGATTGTATTATTAATAAAAACAAATTTAATGAATAAAAAGCCTTTAATTCTAGGAATTGAATCAAGTTGTGATGAAACAGCAGCTTCTATAATAACCGAAAATGAGCAAGGTATGACAACAATTTTATCAAATATCATTTCAAGTCAAGTTAATGTTCATAAAGAATTTGGTGGTGTTGTTCCAGAACTTGCTGCAAGGTCACACATAGAAAAGATAGATTTAATTACAAAAAAAGCAATTGAAGAAAGTGGAATAAAAATTGAAGAAATAGACGCTGTAGCAGCTACTGCTGGCCCGGGTCTTATAGTTTGTTTATCAGTCGGTTTAAGTTTTGGAAAAGCAATGGCCTCTTCACTTAATAAACCCTTTATTGCAGTTAATCACTTAGAGGGTCACGCATTAAGTCCTAAACTTAATTCTGAACTAAATTATCCCTATCTACTACTTTTAATTTCTGGAGGACATACTCAATTTTTAAGTGTTCAAGGTTTGGGAAGCTACAAACGATTAGGAACAACTATTGATGATGCTGTAGGAGAGGCTTTTGATAAAACTGCTAAATTATTGGGTATAGAATTTCCTGGTGGGGCCCAAATAGAGATATATGCAAAAAATGGAGATTCCAAAAAATACGATTTACCCAAACCTATTTTTCATAGAGGTGGATGCAATTTATCTTTTGCAGGATTAAAGACTGCTGTTTTAAAAATTTCAAAGCAAATTAAGACAGATCAAGAAAAATATGATCTAGCAGCATCTTTTCAAAGAACTATTGAAGAAATATTATATAAGAAAAGTAAAATTGCTTTCGAAGAATTTAAAAAAATAAATAAAACAAGAAAAAATAAATTTGTAGTAGCAGGTGGGGTTGCTGCAAACAAAAGAATTAGGGAGGTGCTAACTAACCTTTGTGAGGAAGAAGACTTTGAGGCAATATTTCCACCTATCAATTTGTGTGGTGATAATGCTGCAATGATTGCAATGGTTGGATTAGAAAAATTTAAGTTAAATCAGTTTAGTGAATTAGATCACCCAGCAAAGCCCAGATGGCCTTTAGATGAAGATGCTATTTTTTTAAAAGGTGCTGGGGTTAAGTTATAATGCTAGAAATATTTAGAAAATATATAATAAATAAGAGAACCAGAGTGATCAATAAAAGAAGTATATCAAAAAAATCTAATTTTTGTATAAAATATTATTATATAAAATAGAAATTAAGAATAAAAATTGATTTAAATTTTTTTAATATGAAAAAAATAAAAATAACCTTAAATATAATTCTAATTACTTTTTCTTTATTTGTCTCAATAAATTTTATTCTGGGCTGGGCTTGGGAAATTAGAACAAATTTAAAATTCAAAAATTTTAAACCTTATGATGATGTTGTTCTTAAAGCATTAAATCTGAGTCAAGAAGATGGATTAGTTTTATATCTTGAAACTTTTATAGAAAGAAAGTTTGATTATGAACAATTTACTGAACATGCTGAAAACAATGGCTATGAAAATAAATTTGTTAACGTTACACCGCAACTAGGTAGAAAAACAATATCTCCCAAAAATTGTGAAAAAAATATTTTCTTTTATGGGGGTAGTACAACATTTGGTTATAATGTTACAGATTATCAAACTATTCCTAGTTATTTAGGAAAAACTTTATTAGAGAGAAAAAAAGAAATCTGTATAAAAAATTTCGGAAGAGGTAGTTATTTTTCATCTCAAGAAAATATATTATTTCAGAAACATATTTTGAATAAAAAAATTAGATCTGAGGATATAATAATATTTATAGATGGTATTAATGAAAATGGAAATAAAAATTCTAGAAACACTGGCTTTCTTTTTGAAGTCAATAAAGCTTTAAACCAAGATCATTGGGATATGTATAAATATACTTTTCCTATTTTTTTTGATTCACTTGCAATAAATCAATTCATTAAAAGAATACAACATAAATATAATTTACAAAAAAAATCGAATCTAGAACAGACAAGTGTATTTAAACTTAAGGATGATTTAAAGCACGTTTATGAAAAAAACATATTAATAAGAGATGGTATTTGTAAAAATTTAAATTTACATTGTTATAGTTTTCTCCAACCTTTTGCCTCTATACATGGTAAATATTTTGAAAAACCAACTCAAGGAGCTATTGAAAATCGTGCTTTAAATGTTAGCGAAAATAAAGGCCTTAAAGAAAAATATAAAATATTAAGTGAAACCAAAAATATAATTAATATATCTGACTCTTTAGACGATGCTATTTTTTTATCATATGTTGATGCTGTTCATTATTCTCCTTTAGCAAATGAAAAAATTTCTAATAGGATACTCACTATTATTGAGGATAAATTAAATTAAATGAATTATTGGTTAATGAAATCTGAACCTAATGTATGGTCAATCGATCAGCAAAAAAAAGCCGGCGCTAAAGGTGCTACTTGGGATGGGGTAAGAAACTATCAAGCAGCCAAAAATTTAAAAAATATGAAAAAGGGGGATCTTTGCTTTTTTTATCATTCTAATATAGGTAAAGAAATTGTTGGTATAGTTGAGATCATCAAGGAGGCTTTTTTGGATAAAAGTGACAAAGACGGAAGGTTTGTGGCTGTTCAGGTTAAATTTAAAGAAAAACTAAAAAAAAACGTAAGTCTTGAGAAAATCAAAATAAACAAGGCTCTAAGCCACTTATCGCTTATTAAACAAAGTAGATTATCCGTTATGCCAATAGACTCTAAAAGCTGGAAAATTTTAAATAAGATGAGTAATATTTAAAGATTCAATGAAAAAGAAATCAAAAAATAAAGTTTCAAAAAAATCTTCTACTAAAAGAAAGGTTTCAAAAAAATCTTCTACTAAAAGAAAGGTTTCAAAAAAATCTTCTACTAAAAGAAAGGTTTCAAAAAAATCTTCTACTAAAAAAAAGGTTTCAAAAAAATCTTCTACTAAAAGAAAGGTTTCAAAAAAATCTTCTACTAAAAAAAAGGTTTCAAAAAAGTACGGTGTTGAGAAAAAAGAAGGAGTTAAAATAGATTCTGAACGAGAATTAATTCTTAAAACTAAACCCGAGTGGGTTAAAAATGCTTTGGTTAATAAAACTCAATATCAAAAAAAATATTCCGATTCTATAAAAAATAACAATGAATTTTGGAAAAAAGAAGGAAAAAGAATAACTTGGATTAAGCCTTATAAAAAAGTTAAAAATGTTAAGTTTAGTAAGACCGATGTAAAAATTAGATGGTATGAAGATGGAATACTCAATGCTTCCCAGAACTGTATAGACAGACACCTTAAAGATAAAAAAGATAAGACAGCAATTATATGGGTTGGAGATGATCCTAAAGAAACAAAAAAAATATCTTACCAACAATTGCATAATGCAGTATCAAAAACAGCAAATGGATTAAAAAGACTAGGGGTTAAAAAAGGTGATCGTGTAACAATTTATTTAACAATGATCCCAGAGTTAGCAATAACCATGTTAGCATGTGCAAGAATTGGAGCTATTCATTCAATTATATTTGGTGGTTTTTCTGCAGACTCAATTTCTGGAAGAGTAAACGACTGTGAGTCTCAATATATAATTACTGCTGATGAAGGCTTAAGAGGTGGAAAAACTATTCCTTTAAAAGAAATTGTTGATGAGGCCCTATTAAAATGTCCTAATGTTAAAAATTGTATTGTTGTTAAAAGAACAGGAAATTTTGTTAGTTGGGTCAATGGTAGAGATGTCTGGTACGATGATTTAATTAAAGAGGTCCCTAACAAATGTGACCCTGAAGAAATGAATGCAGAAGACCCCTTGTTTATTCTTTATACTTCTGGCTCCACAGGAAAGCCTAAAGGAGTTTTGCATACCACTGGTGGTTATATGGTCTATGCTTCAATGACACACCAATACATTTTTAATTACAAACCAAAAGACATTTATTGGTGCACTGCCGATATCGGTTGGGTTACAGGACATAGCTATATAATTTATGGCCCTCTTGCTAATGGGGCAACAACCGTAATGTTTGAAGGAATACCCACTTATCCTGATAAATCAAGATGGTGGGAGATAATTGATAAACATAAAGTTAATATTTTTTACACAGCTCCTACCGCTATCAGAGCTTTAATGAGGGAGGGCGATGAACCTGTTAAAAAAACATCAAGAAAATCATTAAAGTTGCTAGGAACAGTTGGTGAACCAATAAACCCTGAGGCGTGGATGTGGTATTATAAAACAGTAGGAAATTCTAATTGTCCAATTGTTGATACTTGGTGGCAAACTGAGACTGGTGGAATTTTAATTAGTCCACAAACGGGTGCTATGAATTTAAAACCTGGGTCGGCCAGTAAAGCTTTTTATGGAATTAAACCTGCAATAGTAGACAGAGATGGAAAAGAAATAAAAGGAGCGGGTGAAGGAAAATTATGCATTTCACAGTCTTGGCCAGGTCAAATGAGAACTGTTTATGGAGACCACCAAAGATTTATTGATACATATTTTTCTCAATTTGATGGAAAATATTTTACAGGTGATGGCGCTAAAAGAGATAAAGATGGGTATTATTGGATAACAGGACGAGTTGATGATGTAATTATCGTTTCGGGACACAACCTAGGAACGGCTGAAATAGAAAGTGCTTTTGTTGCACACCCCAAAGTTGCTGAAGCAGCTGTAGTCGGATACCCACATGATATTAAAGGAAACGGTTTATATTGTTATGTTACATTAAATGTTGGTGAAGATGACAATTTAGACCTTGAAAGGGACCTTAAGCTTTGGGTTAGGAAGCAAATCGGACCACTCGCTACACCTGATATAATTCATTTTTCCCCAGGACTGCCCAAAACCAGATCAGGTAAAATTATGAGAAGAATTTTAAGAAAAATTGCTGCAAACGAACATGATCAATTGGGAGATACCACAACTTTAGCTGACCCAAGTGTTGTTCAGAGTTTGGTAGATGATAGAAAAAATATTTAAAAACTTATTAACTTCTTAAACTCATCTTTAATATTATCCCATTTCAAAATCATAGAATTGAGAACTATTTTTTTATCTAAAGTTTTTAATTCTTCAGCAACAGGTGCCCACTCGTATAAAGTTAGAGCACTTTCGTTAAATGGCCAAGATTTATAATATGTACTCCAATCAATTTTTCTTAATCTTTCAATAAATTTTTTTTTTGCTTGTAAAATAACTTCTTCAGGCATTCCATTCTCTTTTTCTTTGCTTAAAATTTCACCATAAATATTATTGGCCTTATCCATATCTCGATAATTACAAAATACATTTAAATATGATAAACTATAAAAAGTAAGATCTTGAAGTGCTATAGAGTAAACATTCCATTTGGCTTTATTAATTGATGCTAAAAACACCTCATCATCAAAGTGTAGTACCCATTTTGTTCCCATTCTTGTTTTTAGATAGTTATATAATGTTACCTGTGAGACCCAGGCTGATTTTTTTTGGATAAAAGACGAAAGGTCTTCTGTGTTCTTAATTTTTTTCTTTGGAAGAATTCCTTTAAATAAGGCAAATAGATAGACTCTGAAATCTTCAATTTTTATATCTTTTATTTTAAGTTTATATTTTAACACTTTTAGCTGTTTCTAGGTGTTCTATATTACAAAAATCCCCACAATTCGAGATATTTAAGGCTTTCAATCTATGTCGTTTTAGGTATGGTTTCGTTTTTAACCTATAGGGAGAGTAAAAATGTCAAAACAATCACAACACTGGGAAAAAACTAGAGGTTTGCTATTCGTTACTTTAGCAATCTGGTTTGTATTCTCAATTGGCATCTTTTTTTTCGGAACCGAAATGCAAGCGTCTAGCTTCAAGCCTTTTGGATACCCACTGTCATATTATATGACATGTCAAGGGTCACTATTATCATTTGTAATATTGATTTTTTGGTTTGCTGGTAGACAAGAAAAGATAGATGAAGAATTTGGTTACACTGAAAGGGAGGATAGCTAATGATAAAAGGTAAATTTATAGACAATCTACCAAAAGTTTATGGAATCTATACGGGTGGATTTATAGCCTTCATAATCATAATGGCGATTCTTGAACAAGCAGGAGTATCGGCAAAAGCAATAGGAATTTCTTTTGTTATATTCACAGTTGCTATCTATGCGGTAATCGGTTGGTTATCACGTACACTTCAAATGGACGCGTATTACGTAGCAGGAAGACAAGTGCCTACTGTATTTAACGGAATGGCTACTGCAGCAGACTGGATGTCTGGTGCATCATTCGTTGCAATGGCAGGTGGTATCTACTTCAAGGGCTATGGATATATGGCGCTTTTAGTTGGGTGGACAGGTGGATATGTACTTGTTGCTTCTTTATTGGCACCTTACTTAAGAAAATTTGGCTGTTACACAGTTCCAGATTTTGTTGGTACAAGATATGGTGGTAATGCAGCAAGACTTTCTGCGGTATTGGTATTAACAGTAGCTTCATTCACATATGTGACTGCACAAATTAATGCGACGGGAACTATTGCTTCAGTAGCATTAGATATTCCTTTTAAATTAGCTGTGTACGTTGGGTTAGCAAGTATATTACTTTGTTCTATGCTTGGTGGAATGAGAGCAGTTACATGGACGCAAGTTGCGCAATATATAGTTTTAATTATTGCTTACTTACTTCCTGTGTTCTGGATCAGTAGTAAAATGGGTGCTGGATTCTTCCCACATTTGATGTTGGGAGATGAAGTAGCCAGAATTGCTGAATTAGAAGGTCAGTTTGGTTTTGTTAAAAACTCTGCTGCCGACTTAGCTACAGTACCGAAAGGTTTAGCTGGAATAACTAAAGCACACTCATCAGTTAACGGAACAACTTGGGGATTTATTTCTCTAACAATTTGTATGATGGCAGGAACAGCTTCTTTGCCTCACGTTATGATGAGATACTTTACTACTCCAAGTGTAAAATCAGCTAGAAGATCTGTAGCATGGTCGCTACTTTTCATCTTTATTTTATACTCAACTGCACCGATGTTAGCTACATTATCAAAACTATCTCTGATTGATCCAACACTTTCAACTGGGATTATTGGTAAATCAATAGCTGACGTTCAAGCATTAGACTGGTACCAAAACTGGAACCAGGCTAACTTAATGTTTGTTAGTGACTTTAACGGAAATGGAACTCTTGAATTAAATGAGTTTTTCATGGGCGGTAAAGCTGTTGTGTTAGCTACTCCAGAAATTGCTGGATTACCTTACGTAATCTCAGGTCTGGTTGCGGCTGGAGGTATGGCAGCTGCCATGTCTACTGCTGATGGTTTAGTTTTAGCAATTGCAAATGCTTTGTCTCATGACTTGTATTACAAGATCATTGATCCAAAAGCAGAAGCTGCAAAAAGACTAATCGTTGCAAGAGTATTACTTGTATTGATTGGTTTTGCTGGAGCAACTATTGCCGCGATGGGTATTCAAGGTATCTTAGGTTCAGTAATCTGGGCTTTTGATTTTGCAATGTCAGGATTGTTCTTCCCTCTTGTACTAGGTGTATGGTGGAAAAGAGCGAATGGACCTGGTGCTGTTGCAGGAATGCTACTAGGATTGGGCTCTGGTATGGCGTACTTAATTTGGGTACGTAATGGCGGATCTGGATTTTGGGGTATAACTCAACTTACATTCGGTATCGTTGGATCATTGGTTAGTCTAGTGTCTATGGTGGTTGTTACTTTAATGACTGAAGCACCAGATGCAAAAACTCAAGCAATGGTAGATGAAGTGCGTATTCCTAGCGGCAAGACTGTTCTAGGAAAACAACACTAATTAAATTTTATATTAAGGGGCGATTAATTTCGCCCCTTAGTTAAGTTTAAAAAAAATTCCTTTTTATATTTATGCCAGAAATTCATCCTTTTATTCTTATAATTGATTATATTTTAGGTGTCGTTATGTGGACTCTAATAGGAAGAGTGGCAATGAATATTTTTCAAAGAGAAAACTCAGAGTTTTTTTTTATGAAAGCGTTTGTAAAATTAACAAACCCCTTAATACGATTATTTAAACCAATCACACCTTCATTCATTATAGACCCTCTTGTTCCACTTTATGTGGCTTGGTTCTTCTACATGATCAGATTTTACCTTATGCCATATCTATTAGGATATTCTGTCATGGGAATGTTGTCTTTTCCTTTAGAAAGTGAGATAGCTGGAGAAATTTATCGTATTTTTGGTAAAAATTAATTCAAATTAAAAAATAAAATTGATACTACTATCGTAGTAATCAATGAAAAAAATACAAATTTCACCCTCAATTCTATCTGCTGATTTTAGTCAATTAGGAAATGAAATTAAGAGACTTGAGCAAGGTGGTGCTGACATGATTCATGTAGATGTAATGGATGGCCATTTTGTTCCTAATTTAACTATAGGGCCCCCAGTAATTAAAGCTCTAAGACAATACACAAAATTACCATTCGATGTTCATTTGATGATCTCTCCTGTGCATAAGTATATTCATGACTATGCTGCTGCAGGTGCAGATATTATTACAATTCACCCTGAAGCTACCGAAAATTTAAAAGATTCAATAAATCATATAAAAAAATTAAATAAAAAAGTTGGGGTTTCATTAAACCCTAAAACTAAAATTGATATCATAACAAACCTTTTAAAAGAAATAGATTTAGTTTTAATTATGAGTGTAAACCCAGGTTTTGGAGGGCAAAAATTTATACCAGAGGTATTAGATAAAATTAAGGAATTAAAAAAAATAAGGGATCAAAAAAATTTAGATTTTGATATTGAAATAGATGGTGGAATTAATTTTGAGAACAATAAATTGGCGATAGAGGCTGGAGCAAACATTTTGGTATCTGGAACTGCCGTGTTTAAAAATAACGAAGGAAATATAAAAAAAAATATTGATCTTTTAAAATCACGTTAAAATAATGATTTTTAAAAATTTTTTTTTATTTTTAAAGAAAAAAATACGCTCAATCTACTTGAACTCAAGTATTTATAATAACAAAATTTCTTCCTTTAGTGATTATCCTTTAAGATATAAACCTAGCCCTAGTTTGTTGGATTGCCTTATCAAATACAAAAAAAAAAAAATCAATATAAAACAATATTCTCTAAATGCAATATGGGTTGACCAGGACTTAATACAAAAGGATTATGATAATTTAAATAGCTTTTTTTGGTTATTTAGTTTGGACTTGAAATCATCAAAGAATGATACTCAAAATATAATTCAACAGTGGATTGAAAAAAATAACAATTATAACTCAAAGAACTGGGAAATTGACATCGTATCAAAAAGAATAATTGCATGGATCTCAAACTCTAAGCTTACTTATGAGGAGGGTGGACCTGCTTATAGAAACAAATTTAACAATATTATAAAAAAACAAGTTAATCACTTAATTAATGAAATAGAAAAAGACGAATGGATTGATGGCAAGATGATAGGCTGTGCTGCTATTATTTTGGCTGGTTTATCTTATCAAGATAAAGATGGTTATTTGCACTCTGGTCTCAATTTATTAAAAAAGATAATAAAATTTTCTTTTGATAATACTGGTTTTCCTAAATCAAGAGATACTAGGCAACTAAATTTTTATCTTAAATATTTTATATTAATAAGAGAGTGGTTAAAAGAATCTCAAAATGAAATACCAGAATATATTGATGAAAATATTTATTATTTAGGCCAAGCATACGCGTTTATTTGGCAAAATAATAAAAAAGATTTTCTATTTAATGGAAATTATGAAACGGACAATATTGAGTTTGATCATTACTTAAAAAGATTAGGATATAGCTTTAAAAATCAAAATAATGAATTGGGTGGATATGCAATTCTAAAAAATAAAAAAATTACCCTTATAATGGACATTGGTGCTAGTCCTGACAAGAAATTTTCTCAGAACTATCAAGCTGGTTCGCTATCTTTTGAAATTATTTCTAATGGAAAAAAATTGATTTGTAACTCTGGCTATTTTCAAGATTTTGAAAATCGATTAAATAGACTATCAAAATCAAGCGCCACACACAGTACTCTTGTTTTGGATGACACTTCTTCTTGCAAGTTTACTAAGGATTCCGGATCATGTTCTAGAGTTTTTCAAGGTTTAAAAATCATAAAAAAAAACATTGTATTTGAAGAAAATTATTGGAAAATTGCCTCATCACATGACGGGTATTTAAAGCATTATGGAGTTATTCACGATAGAGAGGTGGAGTTTTACCCTGAACAAACTAAATTTATTGGTTATGATAGGTTAATTTCAAAGAATAAAATTAAAAATTTAAAATTTGAAATTAGATTTCATCTAGAACCAAGTGTTAAAGTAATGAAAACGCAAGACAACAAATCAATACTTATAGAGCTGGATGGTGAAGGGTGGAAGTTCAACTCAACTGACAACGTAATAAATATTGATAACGGGCTATATTTTGGAAAAAAAAATTCTTTTACAGATAATCAAAACATATTTATTTCAGGCATGACTAATTCGGAGAATCAAACTATAAAATGGGAATTAACAAAATTATGATGAAAAAAATCAAAAAGGCTTTAATTTCTTTATCTGATAAAAAGAATTTAAAAAATCTTCTAAAAATTTTAACAAAACACAAAATTGAAATAATTAGTTCTGGTGGCACATATAAAGAAATAAAAAAACTAAAATTTAGATGTCTTGAGGTTTCAGAATACACAAATTCACCTGAGATACTTGGTGGTAGGATCAAAACATTACATCCTAAAATACATGCTGGAATTTTAAGTAAAAGAAATGATATTTCTCACAAAAAAGATCTTAAAAAAAATAATTTTGAAGAAATTGATCTTGTTATAGTTAACTTCTACCCTTTTGAAAAAACTCTGGAAAAAACTAATAACCATTTAAAAATCATAGAAAATATAGATATAGGTGGCCCCACAATGGTTAGAGCAGCAGCAAAAAATTATAATGACGTAACTGTCATTACTTCTTACATTCAATATAGTGAACTAATAAGTGAAATAGAAAAAAATAAGGGTTCTACATCATTAGAATTTAGAGAAAGGATGTCTTTAGAAGCTTTTGCTGAAACAGCCTATTATGATGCTGTAATATCAAATTATTTTAATAAAATAAAAAAAAATAATTTTCCAAAAAAGAAAGTAATTTTTGGAAATTTAATTGAAAAGTTAAGATATGGTGAAAACCCTCATCAAGAAAGTGCCATTTATTCCCTAAAAGATAAATTAGACATAAAGCAGATTCATGGCAAACAGCTAAGCTATAACAACTATAATGATATATTTTCTGCTTTAACTATTTCAAAATCTTTACCAAATAATACTGGGGTCGTGATAGTTAAACATGCCAATCCTTGTGGAGTTTCAATTCATAAAAATAATTTAAAAAGTTTCCAAATGGCGCTTGCCTGTGATCCCACAAGTGCCTTTGGAGGAATAGTTTCATGTAATTTTAAGGTTGATAAAAGTTTAGCTGTACAGCTCAATAAAATTTTTTTAGAAGTTGTTATTTCAAACGGGTTTGACCAAAAAGCATTACAGATTCTAAAAAAGAAAAAAAATTTAAGACTAATTGATGCAAAAAAATTTTTTACTAAAGATCTTGTAAAATTTACTTCCACAGATGGATCTATTCTTGCACAATCTGAAGATTTGAAGAAATTCAACGTTAAAGACTTTAAAATAGTGTCAAAAAGAAAACCTAATAAATCTCAACTAAAAAATTTAATTTTCGCTTTTAATGTTTGTAGATATGTTAAATCTAATGCAATTGTTTTGGCCAGTTCTGAAGCAACAGTAGGCATCGGTTCTGGACAGCCTAGCAGACTTGATAGTTGTCAGATAGCAATAGATAAGATGAATAAGTTTCAAAATAAAAATGAAGAAGTAGTGGCTGCATCTGATGCATTTTTCCCATTTGTCGATGGAATAGAAAAATTAGTGCAATCTGGAGTGTCTGCAGTAGTACAACCTTCTGGATCAATTAGAGATAAAGAAATAATAAAGTTTGCCAACCAGACAAATACTGTTCTGATGTTTTCTAAGACTAGGCACTTTAGACATTAAATATTTGATCAATTTTAGCGGCCAAGATGAAGTCATTTTCAGATAAACCCTCTATTGCATGGGTAGTGATTGCTATTCTTGCGTAGCCCCATCCAAATGAAATCTCTGGGTGGTGGTTTTCATTTTCTGAAATTTCTCCCACTTTATCAATAAAATTTTTACTACTTTTAAAGTTTTTGAACTTAAAATTTTTTTCTAAGAAGTAAGTTTCTTTTTTACTTTTTGTTACATCCCAACCTTGAATTTTTTTTTGATATTTATGAATTTCACTTATGTCAAGTGAATGAATGCTTCCTTCACATGGTACACAGTTTTTATCAATGAAATTACTCATTGTTTAAAAAAAAAAATTTCATTTTTTCATTATTTTTAATTAGATAGTAATTTCCTATCGTTTTATATTTCTTTTTTAAGTTAATTAGCGAAGTTATAATCTTATCAACACTAATCTCTTGTTTGTTAGTTCCATAGATTGAATAATCATATTCTTTTAAAAAATTTTTTAAAAAATTAATACCATTGCTATCATGATCAAAGATATATTTGGAAAATTCTATAATAATAATTGGTTCATATTTTTTTATTATATTCAACCCTCCTTCGATCGCTTTAAGCTCATGACCTTCAATATCTAATTTTATAAATAAGAAGTAATCCTTTAAATCATGGGTTTTTAAAATTGTTTCTATAGTCATTGTATTAATTTTTGTTAGTTTTTTATCTTCAAAATTATTATGATTTAAAGAACTCTCCCAATCATTATGACTTTCATTAAGTGTAACGGCCTCGTTATCCTTGTTTGAAATAGCTAAATTCTTTAAAATGATATTACTAAGTTTATTTAATGTTAAATTTTTATTAAAATTTGCAGACGTGTTTGGCGATGCTTCAATTGAAACAACAAAGTTATCATTGGATAATGAAGCTGTATAAAACGAATAAAAACCATAATTACAGCCACAATCTAACAAAAATATTTTATTATTTTTAGAAAACTTTTTTATAGTTGATAGTTCATGTTCGTCATCAAAATGACATTTTTTTATTAAACCATGCGAAGTATGATTTTTTTTGTTACTAGCCAAAATCTTAAAATTATAAATGTTTACTTCAATACACTCATTCAAAAATTTCCTACACAACCTAAAAAAACAATAATAGAAAATATTTTTTTTAAAAGTTCTAATATCTTTGTTTTTAACAAGTTTTTGAAAACATTTAGTTATTATGTTTGATTTATACATTATTAAAATTAATTAAATCATAGACACATAAACAAAGCAAGATTCTTGTTAATCAACCTAAACTATTGGCTTGGATTAAATTATGATCGCTATAAAAGTATAATCTAAATTAATAGGTTATATTTATATTTTATTTAAGTTAAAATTTGTTAAATCTAATTCTTATAAATTATGAACATTAAGAAGAATATTGCTTTTTTATATTTAATAGTAAGTTTAATTTATGTTGGTTTTTTAATTGGGTATAGCAACCTAAACCCCCTTAGTTTAGATTGGCTCTTTATTGAGCCTGATTTGATTTCTTACTATTTGCCTTGGCACTTTTATGGTTCATCTGATTGGTCTTTAAACTTATTTAAAAATTTTAATTATGGTTTGGAGGTTTCAGAAAATTTATTTTTTGCAGATAACGTACAATTAATAAATATTCTACTTAAACCAATTAAGAAAATTTTGGGTTTTAATTTTCAATATTTAAGTTTTTGGTATTTAATTTGTGTTACATTGCAGGGTTATTTTGCATTTAAGATCATTCATCACAAAACAAAAAATGAAGTCTACTCCTTTATTGCCGGTTTATTTTTTATCATCTTGCCATTTTTCTTAGATAGATTGTTTATTCACATTTCTTTGGGTGCTCATTGGTTAATTTTATGGGCTATCTATTTACAAATAAAATACACCCCGAGTCAGTCACAAAAAAAGTGGTCGTATTTGATCGCTATTTCTTTTTTTATTAATATAAATATTTCACTTATAATTGTTTTATATCTCTATTTTTACTTATCATTTTTATTCTTTCTAAAAAAAATTAACCTAAGCTCTTTATTTTATTTCTATATCTATTTTCTTATTTTAATAGCCACCTTCCTTTTGCTATGTGGGTTTTTTACAATTAACATGATGAACTTTCCTGATTTTGGCTATGGGTACTACAAATCTAACTTACTTAGTCTCATCGACAGCAAGGGCGGTATAAATGGTTTAAGTTGGTCAACTATTTTTTCTGATTTTAAACACATGCCAGGAGAAGAGGAGGGCTTTTCTTATCTCGGTACGTCAGTCTACCTGGTTTTATTATATTCTTTATTTCACTTTAAGCTCAAAAACAATTTAATCCAAAATTATCTTTTTTATATTTTAATTATTTTATTTTTTTTATTACTGTCATTAACTAATAAAATTAATTTTGGAGAATACTTGCTTATTGACTTTACTTTAAATAAATATCTTTTTGGACTTTTTTCTATTCTCAGATCTTCGGGGCGTTTCATCTGGATACCTGCTTATTTGATATTAATTTTTACATTTTTTTCTTATTATGATGCTATTAAAAATAAAAAAATACAAACTTTAATTTTAATAATTTTGTTGTGTCTTCAGCTTTTTGACCAAAATAATGCTCTGTTTAATTTAAGATCTTCATTCCAAGATAAAACAAAAAATAACTTCAATAGCGTTTTTTGGAACAAAATTTCAAAAAATTACCCTTTTTATCGAACCTCATTTGTTTTATCTGATAGTACTGGTGTTGGCATTAACGGAAAAATTATTGTTCGTGGCAATTTTAAAGGTACAAACATCAATTACTTGTCAAGGATTGATAGACGAAATCTGGCGCAATCAAGATATAATAATTACAATAAAATTTATAAAAAAGAAATAGACACAAATAGTATTTACTGGATACATCCCAACCACCTAATAAATATTTTTTTTCTGTATAAAGATAATAAAAATTTTAAAATTTTTAGATTAAATAATTCTTATTACATATTAAGAGAAAATAATAACCTAGATTCTATAATTGAGAAAAATCAATTTATTTCTAAAATCAAATATCCTGAAATAATTTTAAATAAAAAATTCAATGCTCAGAAGAATAAATCATTTTTTGGAATGGGTTGGCTTTATGGAGCCTCGTTTTGGTCTGACGGCCCAATGTCATCTATTTTATTTGCAAAAAATAATGAAGTTAAAAAACTTATTTTAGTGACTGATATATTTAACTACAATCAAAAGACAATTAAAAATTTTGAGTTTTTTTTAAATGACAAATTATTAAATAATGTTGCTTTTAAATATGAGTCTAATTCGTATATTATTGAGATACCTTTAAGTAAGGAAATTTTAAAGGATTCTAATCATCTATTAATAAAAAATAATAACACGTTAACTCGTGCAGACATTACTATTTACCCAGATCCAAGGTTATTAGGTATTAAAATCAAGGAATTTTATTTTAATTAAAATGGAGCGGGCAAAGGGGGTCGAACCCTCGACCTTCTCGTTGGCAACGAGACGCTCTACCACTGAGCTATGCCCGCAAATTTTAACTACATGTTTATAGGCTAGGCTCAAATTAAAAACAACCTTAGTGTTGTTTCTATGTCGCATTTGATAGATTGATATTTAAAAATTTGATAGGATAAGTAATGAAATCTGATGTTAGTTTACCAAAAATAATACCCGTTTTCCCCCTTAGCAATTTTATCATTTTTCCAAAAACAACGGTTCCGTTAAATATATTCGAACCAAGGTACATAAAGATGGTTCAAGATAGCATGGAAACAAATAAACTAATTGGAGTGATTCAGCCAAAAAAAAGTATTTTAAACTCTGATGAAGATTTGCATGAAGTGGGGTGTTTAGCAAAGATAGTCAATTTTAATGAGGCGCCAGATGGAAGATTTTTAATAGAACTAAATGGACTGACAAGATTTAAAACAACGAATGAAATAAAAAATAATAAACTCTATAGAGAGTATGAAGTAGAATTTGATCAATTTAAAAATGATTTAAACTTAGAAAAAGAAAAAATAAAACCTTCCGATCTTAAATTAATTTTTAATGATCTAAAATTATTATTTGAAAAGAGGGGATACATAATAAACTGGAAATTGTTAGAAAAACAAAACTTAGATGAAGCGATTAATGCCTTGTCAATGACCTCTCCTTTTTCTATCGAAGAAAAGCAAATACTTTTGGAAAGTCTTAGTTTAGAAAGTAGAAAAAATAAAATCTCTGAGATTTTAAGTACCTATGTTTTTGATGACTTTAATAATACAACACTTCAATAATAGTTAAATTTTTAAACCGTTATCAGCATACTTTATCAAAATATCTTTAATCGTTTCCCTGTCTCCGAAATATTTTAATATTTTATCAAAAATTGTATTCTCGATTTTTTTATTGAAGTTAAAAAACTCAAATAAAAAATCCACACCGTTAGAAAAGACAAAATTAGCATTTTTTGTTTTTTGTTCAAATTCCTTAAACACTAAAGAATCAATTTGTAGACCGAGGTTAATTTTATCTTGAATAATTAAAGAAATGGCTCTTATATCCCTGATTGTCATATTAAAACCTTGGCCTGCTAAAGGGTGGATTTTATGAAGACAGTCTCCAAAGGCACCTACGTTGTTTTGATAATAATTTCTTAAGTTGGATGATTTTAATTCAAAGTTTTCAAATTTACTCATTTTATTTATTAAATATTTTGGATTATGTTTTTTTATCAAATCGGCTATTTTTTTTTCATTAAATTTATCTTTGTTAAAATCTAAAGAGTAAACGACAGAAGTTTGTTTCGCTGAGATTGGCAGATATGCTATGGGACCATATTTGGTAAAGACCTGAACTGCTGTGCTGTTATCCAGTTTCTTATGTAGTAAGGTAGTTGTGTATGCAAAGTTATTGTATTTCTTTTCTATGGTTTTTGAAAAATATTTCTTAGCTATAAAATTTTTAGAGTCACAGTTTATGATTAAATCGTATTTATTCTCATTTAATAATTTTTTATAACAATTATCATTTCTAATTAATTTTTTTTTAAAAAATTTGCTTTTTAATAAACTAATATTTAATGATTTGTATAACTCATCATTTTTTACCATAAAAAATAGTCCATTCTGTTTTTTGGTAAAATTTAAAATTTCCTGATTATTTAATTTTTCAGAAAAGATTTTTATTTTTTTTATTTTCCAAAAATTACTTTTTTTTATATCTAAAATTTCTTTCTTAAAAAACTGCAAATTATTTTGTGATATTCCTATTGTTCTATTTGATGATAAATCTTTATTTTTATCTACATCATAAATGTGAACATTTATTTTTTTATTTACCAAATTTTGGGCTAAAGATAGACTTGTTAGTCCACCGCCTATTATACAAATAGTCATAATTAATTTTTAATTTTAACAATAAAAATTAGATGATACAAAGTGATTAATTTGATTCATTAATTTATGGAAATTAAAAAATTAGCTAATAATATATTAAATTTTGGCATTAAGAGATTTATTGAGGTAGTGGCTCTTGCCATAGCGCTAATTGGTGTGCTTTTGTTGATTTCAACAGCAAGCTACTCCCCTGAAGATCCAAATTTTATTTTTCCTAACGATACTATTATTGAAAATATTCTTGGATATTATGGAAGTTTTGTCTCAGACATATTTCTTCAATCCTTTGGCCTTATTTCTTTTTTGATTCCTTTTAGTCTAATTTTTACTGGTGTTAATATTTTCTTTAATAAAAAAATATTAATTATTATAGAAAGTTTATTTTATATAACTTTATATTCTTTTTTTGGTTCATTTTTTTATTCTGTTTATTATCCAGATTCATTTAAACTTTACATCAATGGTAATGGAGGCTTCATAGGTAATTATTTAGAGTCAACTTTTTTGAATTCTTTAATTAATCTTAATATACATTTTTCTTACTATTTGATCTTATTAAGTATTTTGATTATATTTTTAATAAGTATTCAATTTAAAATTTTGTCCTTCTATAGATTGACTATCAAAATACTTGGGTTACTAATTTTAAAGAAGAGTAAAAATTATACCAATAAAAATGAATTAATTAATGAATTCATTCCACAAGAAGAAATTCAAAATCTTATTCAAGAAGACTTGCCCTTCATAAAAAATAATGAAAAAAATAAGAATAAAAAAATTAAATTTCAATTGCCTTCTGTTGATTTGCTAAAAATTCCATCAAAAAAAGACAGAACCAAATTGAATGATGAAGACTATATTGATAGCGAATTTTTAGAAAAAATTCTTTTAGACTTTGGTGTAAATGGAAGCATTAAAAAAGTTAGCCATGGCCCAGTTGTTACACTAAATGAATTCGAACCTGCGGCAGGCGTTAAAGTTTCGAAAATTATTAATCTTTCTGATGATATTGCTAGGAATACAAGTTCTGAGTCAGCAAGAATTGCGACGATACCTGGACGAAGTACAGTTGGTATTGAGTTGCCAAATTCTTCTAGAGAGAATGTTTATCTTAGCGAAATCCTCTCAAATACCGATTTTACAAAAAGAGATATTAAATTGCCCATAGCACTAGGTAAAAATATTTCTGGGATTCCTGTCATTGGAGATTTAGCATCAATGCCACATTTATTAATTGCGGGTACTACTGGCTCTGGTAAATCAGTCTGCATTAACACTATTATACTTTCTCTTCTATATCGACACACACCAGACAAGTGTAAATTTATTTTGATTGATCCCAAGATGTTAGAACTATCGACTTACGAAGGCATTCCTCATTTGTTGTGCCCAGTAATCACAGAGGCAAAAAAAGCAGCTTCGGTATTAGGGTGGGTCGTTAAAGAAATGGAGAGCCGTTACAAACTTATGACCAAAGAAGGTGTAAAAAATATAGATGGTTATAATTCAAAACACTCTTTGGCTATGCCTTTTATTGTTGTTGTGGTTGATGAAATGTCAGACCTAATGCTTGTAGCTGGGAAAGAGATTGAAAACTATATTCAGAAATTATCTCAAATGGCTAGAGCAGCTGGAATTCACATAATTATGGCAACGCAAAGACCGAGTGTAGATGTAATTACTGGAACTATTAAAGCAAACTTTCCTACCAGAATATCTTTTCAAGTAACTTCTAAAATAGACAGTAGAACTATACTTGGTGAACAAGGTGCAGAACAGTTGCTGGGGAAAGGTGACATGCTATACATGTCTTCTGCAAACCGAATTATTAGAATTCATGCACCCTTTGTTTCGGAAAATGAAATTGACAAAGTTAATAATTATTTGAGAAATCAAGCTGAACCTAATTATATTGATGAAATCTTAAATTTTACAGACGAGAAAGAGTTTAGTGAAAGTTTTACTGGCTCAGGAAATAAAGATGAATTATATCAATCTGCGCTAGATATTATCAGATCAGAGGGGAAAGCCTCCACATCATTTTTACAGAGAAAACTGCAAATAGGATATAATAGAGCTGCGAGAATTATTGATATGATGGAAGCTGATGGGATAGTAAGCAAAGCTAATCATGTCGGTAAAAGAGATGTTCTTTAATGATTAAATTTTTATTATTTCTTATTTTGTTAACCTTTTATAACTTTGCAAATGCTTCGGTTAAAGATAGCATAATATCTCAATTAAAAAAAACTGAAAACCTAAGTTTTTACTTTAAACAAACAATTAATGAAAATAATGAAGTTGGAAATTGTATTATAAAATATCCAAAAAAAATTTATTGTGAATATAAAGACCGGAATAATAAAATTATTGTATCAAATGGAAAATCTTTAATGATTAAGAACAAAAAAGGTGGAAAATACTGGTTGTACCCTCTTAAGAAAACACCGCTCCAGCTCTTATTGGATAAGAATTATCTTATCAGAAAAATAAATACTCTAGAATATAGGGATATTGACAATAAATATTTGAATTTTAAAATAATAGAAAATGAAAATGAAATTAATATTTTTTTTGATAAAAAAACTTATAACTTAATTGGTTGGCAGATAGAGGATATTTATCAAAATCTATCTATTACTTTTATTTCTTCCGTAGCAATTAATACAAAAATTGATGAAAATATTTTTGTTTTACCTAAATTGGATTAAATAATTAACTCTTCAGATTTGAATATTTTCATTCCTCTTGCCAAATAATTTTTTAAAGCATTCTCATGATCTAATGAACAAGTATGAACCCATACTCTTAAGGAGGCCTTCGAAAATGATAGCTTGATCGCCTCACTTAACAAGTAACCACCCAATCTTTTACCAAAATACTCATCTAGAATTCCAAAATAAGCTATTTCGATTTCTTTTATATTTTGATGCAATATTAATTCAAAATAACCTGCAATTTCTTCTTTGTTTTTAAGGACATAGGTGAGAAGTCTTTTGTTGGAGGCATGCTTTATCCAGGTTTCATTCGTCCAAGCAAGCCTATCTGTCCAGTGGCAATTTTTTCCTATGTTTTTATAAAAAAATTTATTTAATTGAAAGTCATTTGGAGTGACTAGATCTACAGAATAGTCCTCTATTGGCTTTTTTACCTCTCTAAAACCTTCTAGTGATTTTATTTCTAGGTATTTTCTAAAAATTTTTTCTTTCATACTACCATTTTTCCTACTTCTTCACCTCCGAACAAATGAAAATGCAAGTGTGGCACTTCTTGGCCGCCGTGTTCCGCTAGATTAGTAAGCGCTCTATAACCCTTTCCAGTATCGGTTGATATTCCCAATATATTGGAAACTTCTGTAATAGCCTTACTTAGAGCAATTATCTCTTGGTCAGAAGCTCTATTATTGAAATCATCCAAGTTAATATAATCACCCTTCGGTATTATTAGTGCATGAATTTTTTTTTGAGGATTATTGTCATAAAAAGAGAGAACGTGATTATTTTCATATATTTTTTTGCACGGTATCTCATTTCTTAAAATTTTTGCAAAGATATTATTTTTATCATAACTCATTATCTGTTTTTTTTTTCTTCAATACCTGACTGTTTTTTTCTATTTTCAAGTTCTCTCAAAACATCTTCAAACTTGATATTTGCGGCCTCCAGAGTAACTAATAAATGATAAATTGTGTCTGCAGCTTCGTGAACTATATTGGACTTGTCATTTAATGACTGTTTAAGCTCACTAAATTCTTCTTCCAACTTGCCTATACACTTGTGCAGCCCACCAGACAATAATGAGGAAGTATAAGATTTATCCATACTTTTGTTTTTTCTATCTCTTATTGTTTTTACTAAATTTATTAAATTTTCTGACATATTTAAATTCTAACAGGAATTCCTTTTGAGTCCAAATATTGCTTGGCTTCCTGAATTGAGTATGTTCCATAGTGAAAAATAGAGGCAGCTAAAACCGCACTTGCTTTTCCAAATTTTACACCCTCGAATAAATGCTCTAAAGTTCCTACTCCACCTGAGGCTATAATGGGTATATTTACCCTTTTTTCTATTTCTGAGATTAGCTTAATATCATATCCTTTTTGAGTTCCATCTCGATCCATAGACGTAATTAATAATTCTCCTGCTCCGCTATCCTCCATTTTTTTTGCGAAATCTAAAGCATCAATACCTGTTTCTGTTCTTCCACCATGTGTATAAATTTCCCATTTATCATTTTTTTTTTTTGCATCAATGGCGACCACAATACATTGTGATCCAAATTTCATACTACTTTCTTTGATTAAATTTTGATTATTAACTGCTGCGGTATTAATTGACACTTTGTCTGCACCAGAGACTAATAGCTTGCTTATGTCTTCCAAACTTCTAACTCCCCCTCCAACAGTAAGGGGTACAAAACAATTTTCAGATGTTCTTTTAACCACATCAAATATAGTTTCTCTATTTTCGTTAGAGGCTGTGATATCTAAAAAACAAATTTCATCTGCACCACTCTCACTATAAATTTTAGCTTGTTCTACTGGGTCGCCTGCGTCTTTTAAATCTACAAAATTAATTCCTTTAACAACCCTTCCATTTTTAACGTCAAGACATGGGATAATTCTATTTTTAAGCATTTTCTAATTCCTTAAGATCACTAAGCTTTATGTCTCCATCGTAAATTGCTTTTCCAACAATAACACCCTCTATATTAGATTTATCTAATTTTTTAATTTTTTTAATATCCTCTATTGATGAGATTCCTCCAGAAACAACGACTGGTGCAGATGAAATTTTTGCAATATTTATAGTTTCTTGAATATTTGGCTCCGTCTTTGTTCCGTCTCTGTCAATGTCAGTGTAAATAACCCTTGAAAAGCCACAGCTATTCACTTTTTTTAAATAATCCTCTGCAGTTAGATTTGTAGTTTCTTTCCATCCAGAGACTAAAAGTTTTCCCTTCTTTGCATCCAATCCAAGAGCAATTTTTGCTTCAAATATTTCACACGCCTGCTTGAGAAAATCTGGATCTTTTATTGCTGCGCTTCCAAGTATAACTTTATCAACTCCTATATCGATATAGGCTTTAATTTTATCAATCGATCTTATTCCACCACCAATTTCTATTGAAATGTCTAATTTTTTTATAATATCTTTTATTATTTCTAAATTAACAGGTTTTCCTGAAAGTGCGCCATCTAAATCAACTATGTGTAAATTTAAAAGACCAGCTTCTTTGTATTTTAAAGCCTGATTATATGGTGATTGTTCATAGATAGTTTGATTATCAAAATTTCCTTTTAATAGTCTTACACATTTTTTATCTTTAATATCTATAGCAGGAAATATTTTCATATTATAAATTGATAAAGTTTTCAATTATTTTTAAACCCACACTATCACTCTTTTCTGGATGGAATTGAGTTCCAAATAAATTATCTTTTTCAACCGATGCAACAATTGTTTCGGAATAATTTGTTTTACTTGATATGTAAGCCTCATTATCTGGGACAAATTTATAACTATGAACAAAATAAACATGTGGTTTTTCCTTAATACCTCTAAATAACTTACTATTTGAATTAAAAGTAATCTCATTCCAACCAATATGGGGAAGCTTAAATTCATTATTTTTATTATCAATTTTTTTTACACTTCCTGTAATCCACCCCAATCCTTTGGTCTCTGTTTCTTCATAGCTAACGTCTGCAAACATTTGCATTCCCACACAAATCCCTAACAAAGGTTTTTGTTTTATAATAACAAATTCATTTAAGATGTCCTTTAAACCTTTAATTTTTTCTAATGATTCAGTGCAATTTTTAAAAGATCCCTGTCCGGGTAGTATTATTTTATCAGAATTTAATATGGTTTTTAAGTCAGATGAAATATCTATCTTAATTTCAATATTTTGTTTAGAGCTAACTGCTTTGAAAGAATTAATTACTGAGCTTATATTGCCAGATTCATAGTTAATGATGGCAATGTTCATTGCTTTTTTATAGCGATCCCTTTGTAGAGGGAACTACACCCTTGTTCCTTGGATCTATTTCCAGGGCTGTTCTGAGTGACCTTGCTAAACCTTTAAAGCAAGATTCAATTATATGATGACTGTTGTCTCCATAAATATTTTCCATATGCAATGTTATTCCTGCTGATTGAGAAAATGCTTGAAACCATTCTTTAAAAAGTTCTGTATCCATTTCACCAAGTCTTTCTACTTTTAGCTTAACTTTCCAGATTAAGTATGGCCTATTTGAAATATCAATTGCCACTCTTGTTAATGTTTCATCCATTGGAATCATGGTGTGAGCATACCTTCTAATTCCTGCATAATTTTTTAATGCTTTCTTCAAGGCCTCCCCTATAGCGATGCCTGTATCCTCTGTTGTGTGGTGAAGATCTATGTGAGTGTCTCCCTTTGCTTTTAAATTTATATCTATTAATGAGTGTTTTGATAGCTGCTCAAGCATGTGATCTAAAAAACCTATCCCTGTATCAATTTTATATTCACCTTTACCATCAATATTCAAATCAACACTAATGCTAGTTTCTTTTGTCTTTCGAGAAATTTTTCCTTTTCTGTTCATATTATTAAATACATATATAGAGATTGGAGCACATTATCAATATTTGTAATTCACTACTTGAAGAATAAAAATTAATATCCATCTATAATTCATGACTACAATAGTGCTAATCAGAAAAAATAATGAAGTGGTAGTAGCTGGCGATGGCCAAGTTAGTATGGGCAATACAGTTATAAAAAGTACTGCTGCTAAAGTTAGAAAAATAGAAAAAAGAAATGTAATCGCAGGTTTTGCTGGATCTACCGCTGATGCTTTAACCCTATTTGAAAGGCTTGAAGCGAAACTTGAAAAACATGCTGGCAACCTACCTAGAGCCGCGGTTGAACTAGCTAAAGATTGGCGAACTGATAAATATTTAAGAAGACTAGAGGCCTTAATGGCAGTCGGAGATAAAGAAAATAGTTTTATAATTTCTGGCACTGGTGATGTTTTAGAGCCAGAGGGCGATGCCATAGGTATAGGCTCTGGCGGAAATTATGCTTTAGCTGCTGCTAAGGTTTTGCTAGACACAGAATTAAATGCTGAGGAAGTAGCCAGAAAAGCCATCAATGTTGCTTCTGAAATTTGTGTGTTTACTAATAATAATATCAAAATTGAAAAAATCTAATGAAAGATTCAAATGTTACGCCCTTTCCTAAAGAAAAAGATAAAAATAAAAATAGCTCTTTAGTTAGTTCTTTATCACCTAGAGAAATTGTTTCTGAGTTAGATAGATATGTAGTTGGCCAAAACAAAGCAAAAAAAGCAGTTGCTATTGCACTAAGAAATAGATGGAGAAGACAGGCTTTAAGTGGTGAAATGAGGGATGAAGTTTTGCCTAAAAATATTTTAATGATTGGTCCAACTGGAGTTGGTAAAACTGAAATTTCTAGGAGACTATCTAAGTTAGCTGAAGCTCCCTTTGTAAAGGTGGAAGCGACAAAATTTACAGAAGTTGGTTATGTTGGTAGAGACGTTGAGCAAATTATTCGAGATTTACTTGAAATTGCTATTGCGATGGAAAAAATAAAAAAAAGAAAAGAAGTTAATGCGAAAGCCCAAAAATTAGCTGAAGAAAAAGTTTTAGATGCACTTGTTGGAAACAAGGCAAGTCTTGCTACAAGAGAAAGTTTTAGAAAAAGATTAAGAGATGGTGATTTAGATAATAATGAGATTGAAATAGCTATAAATGACAACGGTTCTCAGGCTTCTTTTGAAATCCCTGGAATGCCAGGTGCAAATATTGGAATGATAAATATTAGTGAAATGATTGGAAAATCTGTTGGTAATAAACAAAAAAAGAAAAAAATGTCTGTTAAAGAGTCTCATGAAATTCTAATCAACGACGAAGCTGACAAATTAATAGAGGAAGATAAAATTATAAAATCAGCAAAAAATTCTACTGAGAATAATGGGATTGTTTTCTTGGATGAAATAGATAAAATTTCTGGAAGGACTGATAGAGCCGGTGGAGACGTTTCTAGAGAGGGTGTCCAAAGAGATTTGCTTCCCTTAATTGAAGGAACAACAGTGAGCACAAAATATGGGCCAATTAAAACTGATCATATTTTATTTATCGCATCTGGTGCATTTCAGCTTGCAAAGCCTTCTGATCTACTTCCAGAACTACAGGGAAGACTACCCATAAGAGTCGAATTAGAAGCCTTAACTAGTGACGATTTTAAAAGGATTCTTAAAGAACCAGACTTTAGTTTAATCAAACAGTATGTTGCTCTTTTAAAAACTGAAAATGTTGATTTAGAATTTTCTGAAGATGGAATAGATGCTATTGCTAATATGGCTTCAGAAGTCAACTCTACAGTAGAGAATATTGGCGCAAGAAGACTGCACACGATTATTGAACGAATCTTAGATGATGTTAGTTTTACAGCCACAGATAGAGCGGGTGAAAAAATTATTATTGATTCAGACTATGTTAAACTAAATTTAGACGAACTTGTTAAGGATACGGACTTATCAAAGTTTATTCTTTAACTATTATTTAATTTTAAATTTATTTTTTAGATAAATGTAAAATGCACCTCCACCACCATCTTCAATTTTAGCATCTGTTGTTTCTATAATTATTTTTGTTAAGCTTTTATTGGAGTCAATAAATTCAGGGACTGAATATTTTAATATACTTAAATCTTTTGAAAGGTAGGGATTTTCAGAATTTTTAGATCTTAATCCTTTGCCGGTGATAACAATGATTTTAGTAACATTTTCATCAAAACATTTTTTAATAAATACGTCTACTGCTTTGTTTGCTTCTTCAATTGTATAACCATGAAGATCTATTTTTTTAATTTTTTCATTACGTACATTTCTTTTATTAATAAAGTCTTTGTTGGGTATTTTTTCTTTATTTTTTAGAAAGTTATCCCAATCTTCCTTATCTTTGTCTGTAATTTTCTTAATCAATTATGTAATGGTGTCAATTAATAGCCAGTTTGGATTGGGTGACTTTATGTCTTTTGAAAAAACCCACGTATCATAAACTGTCTTAATTTTTTCAGCGTCTCCAGAAACTATTTTTTTATCCTTGTCTTTTATACAGGTTATAATTTCACTAACAAAATTTACTGTGACTTCCAGACTGTCTTCTATCTTTTTATGTATTTTAATTTCTGCAGATTTAATTCCAATAAAAGTTATCTCAGCAAAATTACCTTTGGTTTTTCTATCTAAAAGAGCTTCTTTAAATTGATCATAAACTTTTTTACCAAGAAGTGGCTTGCTTGCTATCAGCTCATTATCGCTATCACTAAAATCTGTAATAATCGTTTCATAAGCAATTTGAGCTCCTTTTAAAAAATCTTTTTGATCTTCCTCATCGAATTTTTCATTTATTGGTTTTGGGATTGCACCAATTTTTTGTAACTCTTTTTCAAATTGTGTTTGAATTTTTCCTTCAAAACCAGTTTTTTTTCCAAGTATTCCTCTTAATCTTAGAAAAATGAAGCCAGCTATCATTGCTAATAGAATAATGTCAATATATTCAAAACTATAACTCATAACTAATTAATATTTAGTATGTTGATTAATTTCAACTAGCAATTTAGATTAAAGACAAATGAACACATTATTATTAATAATAATAGGCATTCCGGCTGTTGAGATTTACTTGTTTATCAAGGTTGGGTCTCAAATTGGTGCTTTTAACACAATATCTCTTATCTTTTTAACTGCTTTTCTGGGCATAGTTTATGTAAGATATGAGGGATTCAATACCCTAAAGTCTGGCATGTCTCAAATAGTAAAAAATGAGCTACCCGTTTATGAGATTATATCCGGTGCAGCTTTAGCCTTTGCCGCCTTGCTTTTGATTTTACCTGGCTTTGCAACAGACTTTGTTGGTCTGTTATTCATTTTTCCTCCAACTAGAGGGTTAATTTTAAGAAGAATGTCTAATAAAAAAAAACAGAATAACAAAAAACAGGATTTTATTAATGGTGAATTTGAAGATATAGAGGATGACGATGACAAAAAAATATAAAATAATGTCCGAGTACATTAAGGACATGTCAAGTGAGACACCAGACATTCAAACATATTTATATGTTAAAGATAACATTCAAAAATATCATTTGAATATTGAGATTACATCTAAAGCTATAAAAGACAAAATAATAGAAATTAATACTGCTCTTAAGTTTTCGGATAAGAACCCAAGTGAAAAGAGGTCTCATTTTGAAATAATTTATACTTCAATTATAAGAGTCACTGATGACACTAGTGATAAAGACGCTTTGCAAAAAATAATATTATGTGATGTTCAAAATGAAATTTATCCTAAGCTTGAAAAGTCCTTTTTAGATATGTTGACTAATTCAGGTTATAAAAATGTAATATTTGATAAGAAAATTGATTTTGATCAACTTTATAAAGATAAATTTAATTGAAGTAGTTTTTTTTGAGGCTTGCTTTCAAATAATCTTTGTGGTTTTTAATTTCTTCTGTGGTTGGCTTTACAACTCCCTTGTAATACAATTTATTACTAGAAGAATTTTTTTCCAACCCATCGTTATCTTGATTTTGGAAATTTAAGCTTGGCTCTTTTTGTTCAAGTAAATTAATATAAACTTTAGATAAAAGATCACAGTCAATTAATGCTGTGTGTTGAGTTCTTTTTGAGTTGTCTATTTTGTATCTTTTACAAAGAGCATCAAGGCTGGTTGGAGAGCCTGGGAATTTATCCCTTGCCAATGCCAGTGTATCTACAACGTTTTCTCCATTAATTTTTTTTTTTCCCAATAAATTAAGCTCATTATTTAAGTGAGACAAATCAAATTCTGCATTATGGATTACTAATCTTTTGTTTTCTATAAAAGCTAAAAAATCTTCTACGATGTCTTTAAATTTTCTTTGTGAGGATAAAAAGTCATCTGTGTATCCATGCACCTCTAAGGCTTTTTGTGATACTTTTCTTTCGGGGTTTAAGTAGCAGTGAAACCTGTTTGTGGTTGGTATAAGGTTTTCAATTTCTATACATCCTATCTCAACAATTCTATGGCCCTCTTTTGCTGACAAACCGGTTGTTTCTGTGTCTAATATAATTTCTTTCATTCTACAAAAGTTCTTTCAAAATCTTGTTTATACTTTTTTTAACAGATTTGCTGGTAAAGTCATTTTTAATAACAAATTGTGCTTTTTTTTTTTTATGTATTGTTGATAGTTGAATTTTCTTAAACCTGTTCAATAAGTTCAAGCTAAAGCTTTTTCTTTTTTTAAGCCTTTTAAGAATTTCTGTTTTTTTTGATTGAATAAAAATCAAAACATCACCTTTGTTATTTAGGCTGTTTTCCAAAAAAAGAGGGACGTCCAGGATAACTGCTCTTTTTTTTTTGTTAGTCTTTAAAAATATATTCATTTTTTTTCTAATCTCAGGATGAATTATATTTGTTATCTTTTTAATGTTTGTTTGGTTCGCCATTATTGCATTTATGATTTCACTTTTCTTTACTGGGAATGAAAAAAAATATTTTGGCAGTTTTTTTTTCAATTTTTTGAAGCACCCTCTGTTAGTATTGTAGATTTTAGCAACCTCAAGATCTGCATTGAAAACAGGATATCCAAATAATTTTGCTACATAACTTTTTCCAGAACCTATATCGCCAATAACTGCTACTCTAATCATGTATTTAATAGTTTGATTGTCTCATCGTCTACTTTGGGTAAAATTTTATGCCAAATAAAAAATGCCTTTTGGGCTTGATAAATAAACATCATTTTACCATTCTCAACTTGTGCGCCAAATTTTTTTCCTTTTGTTAAAAAATTTGTTTCAACTGGATTGTATATTACGTCAAAAAAAAATTTATCTTTACTAATTTTCTCATAATCTAAATCGATTATATCTTTTTCTTTTAATCCAACACTTGTGGCATTAATTATTATATCAAAATCTACTATCGTGCCCCACTTTACAGTCTCTATTTCAGGAAATAATTTTTGTACTTCTTTGGCTTTTAATTCTGTACGGTTACTTAAAAAAATTTTCGATACTTGCATTTTTTTTAAAGCAATAATTATTGAAGAAACAACACCACCTGCACCAAGGATTAAAACCTTTTTATCTTTTATGTTCTGATTTGACTTCTCTAAACCAGTTTCGAATCCAAAAATATCAGTGTTGTGGCCAACAATTTTATCATTATTTTTAGAAATAGTATTTACTGAATAAGAGTTTTTTGCTTCGTCACTTAACTCATCAAGAAATGGTATAATCTTTTTTTTAAAAGGAACCGTTACATTTATGCCATGGATTCTTTCTTCTTTAAAATCTATGATTAATTTTTTTATATCTCCCTCTTCTAAAAGTTTCTTGTTATACCCCGCGTCTATGTTATTTTTTTCTATCCAATAATTGTGCAATCTTGGAGAAAGAGAGTGCTCAATAGGATTGCCTATTACTAAAAAATTCTTTTTCATTTTAATATTGTCAGGTATTCTTTTATTTGTTTAATTGGAAGTCCCATAATAGTGTCTTCATTTCCCTCTATCTTAGAAAATAATTTCCTACCCTCTCCTTCAACTTGATAAACGTTGTAAGCAAACAGAATATCGTCCGGAATTTTTTTTAGGTACTCTTCGAGTTCTTTAGATGTCATATTTTTCATTGTTAATGAGGCTTTATCAGTAAGGTTCCATATCATACTCCCTCCTTTTGATATACAAACACAGCTTATTAATTGGTGTGTTTTTCCATTAAGTTTTTTCAGTATTTTTAGGGCCTCTATTCTGTTGTTGGGCTTTGATATAATTTCTCCATTTAAGTCTATTACGCTATCTGCACCCAAAACTAGTTCATTGATAAATTTATTACTAATCTTGTTAGCTTTAAGCTCAGCTAAATTTTTTGCAATAATTGTTGGTGTGGCTTTTTCTTTTATTAGACTTTCTTTAATAGTATCTTCATCAATGTTGGAGGGTTCAACGATACAGGGAATTTTATTTTTTTCTAAAATTTTTTTTCTTATCCTGCTTTTTGAAGCAAGTATTATTTTATCAAGCATTGTTTTTGTATATCTCATATATTTTAATTATTGATGCTGCTGTTTCTTCAACAGATTTTCTGGTGACATCAATCGTTGGCCATTTATATTTTGAAAAAGTTTTTTTTGCGCTCTCAACCTCTTCTTTAATTTTTTGAATATCTGTGTAGCTGGTGTTTTCCCTCTCCTTAAGAGTCATCATTCTATTTTTTCTTATATCAACTAGTCTTTCTGCTTCTGTTGTTAGGCCAACAACACACGCCATTTGTGGTTTTTTTTTTAGACTTTCTGGTATAGAACTTTCATCGATCAGGGGAATATTTGATGTCTTGAAGCCTTTGTTTGCGAGGTAAATCGACGTTGGGGTTTTGCTTGTTCTGCTGACTCCCAGTAAAATTAAATCAGATTTATCTAGTTCTCCTAATAAATTTCCATCATCATGGTTCATTGTAAATTGGATAGCCTCGATTCTTTTATAATATTCCTCGTTGAGTGCGTGTTGCCCACTTGGAACATGCGAGGCTTGTTGGTTTAGTAATTTTGAAAAACTAAGTATTAAATTTCCCAAAACACCAAAACAAGGAATTTTTTTTTCTCCACTTTTGTTTGCTAAAAATCTTGCAAGGCCACTGTCAACAATGGTGTATAATATTATTGAGTTTTTATTTTTTTTTGCTTCTTCAAGAATTTTAAGGACCTGATTTTCGGTTCTTGTAAAAAAATAAGATTTAACGTTATATTCAATATTTTTAAACTGTGCTTTGATGGCTAGAAAAACCCTATCTAGTGTCTCACCAGTAGAGTCAGATATTAGGTATATTTGATATGTATTATCCATGAATAAAATGTTGATAATTAAGTATTATTCTTGTCATTATTTATAATTATGATGCTTTTTATTTTTTTCTGTAAAACCCTTTATTTATAAACATTAATAAACATGTGAATTATTAATATACATTTTATCTAACAATATTAAATAGAGCTTTCTTTAACTACTATACTTTAGTTTTATGAAATATTAATTATTAATAAATAGTGTATAAACTGTGCAAAACAATTAATTACCGCTATTCACATACTCTATAACTAATACTATAATTATATATTTACTTATTATTATGACACCCATCCAAGAAACTATAATAAATAAAAAGACCACAAATACTCCTATATGGTTAATGAGACAGGCAGGTAGATATCTTCCTGAGTTTAGAGAAATTAGAAAATTAAATCCAGACTTTATTAATCTCTGTTTGGATGTAAATTTATCATCTCAGATTACTTTACAACCATTAAAAAGATTTGAGTTAGATGCTGCAATAATCTTCTCTGATATTTTAATGTTACCGTATGGCTTGAATCAAAAAATAGAATTTAAAAAAGATTTTGGTCCACAGTTAGGACCACTAAACTTAGATCAAGTTTCTAGAGTTGATGAAGTCGATTTTATAAAAAAATTATACCCAGTTTATAAATCAATTAAAAATGTGAGTGAGAATAATCTAATCAAGAATAAAAATCTCATAGGGTTTGTCGGGGCACCTTGGACTTTATTGGTTTACATGATTAATAAACACTCACCAAAAAAAGAATTAATAAAAGATTTTTTTAAAGATGAGTTTTTAATAAACAGGGTTTTAATAATATTAGAAAAGTTTTTAAAACTACACATTGATCATCAAATAAGAAACGGAGCAAATGTAATTCAAATTTTTGATAGTTGGGCTGGCTTATTAGAAGAAAAAGATTTGCCAGGCTACGTATATATTCCCACCTTAAATTTAGTTGAGTACGTGAAGTCTTTAGGTGTAACAGTAATCTGTTTTCCAAGGGGAGTAACAAACTATAAAAATTATTGTGACATCGTAAAACCAGACGCTGTCAACATTGATTACAACGTGAACCCAATTTCCATATGTAAAAAAATTGATATACCAATCCAAGGTGGGCTTGATCCAAAAATTTTATTGACAGATAAAGAAAATTTAAAAAAACACACAATGAAATATTTAGAAATTTTTAAAGACCACCCATACATCTTTAATTTGGGCCATGGGATTCTTCCCGAAACTGATCCCAATATGGTTGATTATTTAGTTAAGATGGTAAAAGATTATTAAATGAGAAAAGCAATTATTTTATTTAATCTTGGGGGTCCTGACAAAATAGAAAATGTCGAACCCTTTCTATTTAATTTGTTTAATGATCCTGCAATTTTAAATTTACCGACCATTTTAAGATACCCTCTGGCAAAACTAATATCCAATAGAAGAGCCCCTGTTGCGAAAAAAATTTATGAAGAACTTGGTGGTTCTTCACCCATATTAAAATTAACAAAAGAACAGTCCAATGCTTTAGAAAAAAAACTAAACCAAACACAGACAGAAGATGAATATAAATGTTTTATTGTAATGAGATGTTGGCACCCAAGAGCCAAAGAGGTAATTAAAGATGTTCAGTTATATGACCCCAATGAAATTATTTTGATGCCACTTTATCCTCAATACTCTGCCGCAACATCGGGGTCTTCAATTAAAGAATGGAAAGATGTTTGTAAAAAAAATAACTACAACATTAAAACGAGCAGCATCTGTTGTTACCCAACAGACCAAAACTTTATCAACGCCCACACAAAGGAAATAATAATAAAAATTAAAGATCTTAAAAATTTTAAGTTAATATTTTCCGCCCATGGTCTGCCAGAAAAAAATATAAAAAACGGAGACCCTTACCAGTGGCAAGTAGAGCAGTCAGTTAAGGCAATAGTTAAAAATTTAAATGATAAAAATTTAGACTGGGTATTGAGTTATCAAAGTCGGGTTGGGCCTCTAAAATGGATTGGGCCATCAACAGAAGATATAATTATTGAAAACTCCAAGATTGGCAAACACATTGTTTTAGTCCCTATCGCGTTTGTTTCTGAACACTCCGAAACACTCGTTGAGCTTGATATAGAATATAAAGAAATAGCAGACGCCAACGGATGTAAAAACTATACAAGAGTACCAGCGCTTGGTACTAACGAAGACTTTATTAATACAATGTCAGAATTAATAATTAAAAAAAGCGAATATAGAATTAAGGAAGGTCTTCATCCTCCAAAAACTCAATGTCCCACTTATTTTAAAAAATGCCCTTGTTTAAATTATGAATAGTTATTTATTATTTAAGAGCCTGCATTTAATAGCGGTAATCTCTTGGATGGCGGGACTACTGTATTTACCAAGGATTTTTGTTTATCATGTTGAGAATTTAAAAGACAAAAGCACCTCTTCAGTATTTAAAATAATGGAAAGAAAACTATACTTTTATATCATGATGCCAGCCATGATTTTATCTTGGTTATTTGGTTTAATCTTGATTTCGTCTCTGGGCTTTGAGGTCCTCTCAACAACCTGGATAAAATTGAAATTGTTATTGGTTATTTTATTAACCCTTTATCATTTTTATTTATCTAAACTTCTTAATGATTTTAAGTTTGATCTAAATGTTAAATCATCTAAATTTTTTAGAATAATTAACGAAGTACCAACAATATTACTTATTTTGATTGTTTTTATCGTTGTTTTCAAGCCTATCTAAGCTTGTAATATTTTAAAGAGTATATATATTTAATGTATCTTACAAAATTTTAACAACCCCCCCCACCCATGAATATTCAAGAATTAAAATTAAAATCATCTGAACAATTAATTACACAAGCTGAAGAATTGGGTATTGAAAATGCTAGCACACTTAGAAAACAAGAAATTTTATTTGCTATATTAAAAAAGGTTGCAGAAAAAGAAGAAATAACAGGTGCGGGAGTTTTACAATTATTACAAGATGGATTTGGTTTTTTAAGAGCAATGGAGTCAAATTATTTACCTGGACCAGATGATATTTATGTTAGTCCAAGTCAAATAAGAAAATTTGGCTTAAGAACTGGCGATACGGTTGAGGGCCCCGTTAGAGCACCAAAAGAAGGTGAAAGATATTTTGCATTACTGCAAGTGGGTAAAATAAATTTTGAAGAGCCCGAAAAAGCCCGTCACAAAATTGCTTTTGATAATTTAACACCGCTATACCCAGACAAACAATTGGTGATGGAAATCGAAACAACTACAATAGAAAAAAAACCAGATTTAACACCAAGGTTAATCGATCTCGTAAGTCCAATTGGAAAAGGTCAAAGATCAATAATCATTTCTCCCCCCAAGGCAGGTAAGACAATGATTTTACAAAGCATTGCAAACTCGATAGCCAAAAATTATCCAGAGTGCTACTTGATGGTTTTGTTGATTGACGAAAGACCCGAGGAAGTAACAGATATGCAAAGAACCGTTAAAGGAGAAGTTATTAGTTCAACATTTGATGAGCCAGCATCAAGGCACGTTGCGGTTGCTGAAATGGTAATTGAAAAAGCAAAAAGACTAACTGAACATAAAAAAGATGTAGTAATTTTGTTGGACTCAATAACAAGATTGGGCAGAGCTTACAATGCTGTGATACCAAGTTCAGGAAAAGTTTTAACAGGTGGTGTTGATGCAAACGCATTACAGAGACCAAAAAGATTTTTTGGTGCAGCAAGAAATATCGAAGAAGGTGGGTCATTAACAATTATTTCAACAGCCCTAATTGATACTGGAAGCAGAATGGATGAAGTTATTTTTGAAGAATTCAAAGGAACGGGAAATAGTGAAACAGTCCTTGATAGAAAGATTGCAGAAAAAAGAATCTATCCAGCAATCGATATAACGAAATCTGGAACAAGAAGAGAAGAACTGCTTTTTGATAAAGATGATCTTTCAAAAATGAACGTACTAAGAAGAATTATCAGCCCCATGGGAACCATGGACGCAATTGAATTTATTAACTCAAAACTTAAAGAAACAAAAAGCAATGCAGATTTCTTTAGCTCAATGAATAAACCAGCTTAAATTAAATAACCAAATTTTTTCATTGTTGGGCCAAACCTTATTTTCCTTAGCAAACAATAGTTGATGTACTATTGTTCTAAGCCAAGTGTCTCAAATTTTGGATATGAGGCTAGCCAAATAATCATTTTAATTTATGTATTTAAAATACTAGATAATTCCTTTAGCTTTTCTGAATAGTTCTCCCATTGCGCCATAGACGATTTATACATCGGATTTCTTACTTGGGCTAAACTAGCCGTCGAAACAGATTTTTTATTTTTATAAAAACTCATGCAGTTTTCATCCCACTCTAGATCACAATAATTTAGCAAATTTTTTATTTCTTCCTTTTGATTTTTTATTAAATCCTCATAGTTAATTTTATAAATTCTATTGCCAAATGTGTTGTCCCAATGTTTCATTAAATCTTCATATAAGAGATAAAAACCTCCAAGACTCTTAAAACTGTAAGAGAAGTTCAAAGCTTTAGCAGGAAAAAAATTTTTATAGTTTGACCAGCAGGTGTCCATAGAATTTCTTTTGCTATGAATTATTTTACAATTCGGAAAAGCTTTTATTAAAAAACCTATCCATCTAAAATTTAAAGGTGCCTTGTCTACTATAATATTTTCATCAAAATCATAATTACCAATGTTTTCTAAATAATTATTTTGCATTTCTCTAAATTTTTCTACTTCTAAATCCTCAGAACTGTTTCCATTAAATTCAGTTTTATTTTTCATAAAGTTTTTTTTGATAAATCTGGGGACAAGATTTAGCTCTCCAGCACCATAAACCTTTTCATGAGAGGAAAGTATTTGTTCAAGTAAGCTGGTTCCAGATCTTGTCATACCAACAATAAAAATTATTTGCTTATTCGAGACAACTGTTGATTTTATAGTCTTGTTACTAAATAAATTTTTAATATTTTCAAATAGTTTTTTATCTTCACTTAAATTGTAGGGTATGCTCTCTGCTCTAAGTTGATTTCCTTTTTTGATAAATTTAAATGAATGGTCAAAGTCTTTAATATCCTCATACGCCTTGCCTAGTGAAAAGCACAAAAGCATTTTATTATCTTTTGATTTAATCTTTTCAAATTTTGATTGCATTTGTTTTAAATGCGGATCTTTTTCGTTATATTTATTGGTAAGACTTATAGCCTTATCTGGTGCGCAATTCTCTGGATTTACATTTAGGCAATATTCATAATGTAATCGAGCCTTTTCGAAAGAACCGCTTTGTTGGTATGCGTCACCAAGAGCAAAATTTAATACATAGTTATGCTGGTATTTGTCAAAAATTCTATTCAGAATTTTAACAGCTTCGTTAGCTTGATTTTTTCTCAATTTTAAAGTTGCAAGTGAAATGGATGCATCCAAAAAAAAAGGACTATTTTTTAGGGCTCGCTCTATAGATTTTTCGGCTTTGTCAAAATTTCCTAAATTAGTCAGTACTAAACCATGATTGTTGAGCAGAAAAATATTATTTGGATTTAGTTGCAAACCAATTGTTAACGTTTCAAGAGCACTTTCATGTTTTCCCAGGGCATTATAAGCCAAGGCCAACAGGTTGTTAAATATATATTCATCAGGAAATTTCTTTATTAGAGGAATTGTTTTCTTGATAACCTCATCAAAATTTGAAGAATTAAGTAAATTTACTATTGTTTCTACTTTTTTCTTTAATTGTTCCTCAACTGACATGGCGCACATATACTGATTTATAATATAAATTTATAATTTTATAAAATACTATCAATAAATATAATCATTTAATATTATTAATTTATGAAGCTTTTTTGGAATTTAGATAAAAACAAAGACTCTTTTTGGGAGAGATATCATTATGAAAATTCTTTCGCATGGATATCTGAATTATTAATTAACCTAAAGGTCGAAGTAATAGAAAATATAAAAGATTTAAAAGAGGACGAGGGGTTAATAATAGTTGATTTCAAGCTTAATAATAAACAGTCGTTTTATTTTGAACTAAGCAACAAGTTTTCTAAAATTTACTTAATACATTTGGGTGACGAGGGTGCTTCAGAAGATACAAATTTAATATATTCTCTATGTTCACATGTTTGGAGAACTTTTGCGATACCAAAATTTTATGAAATGAAAAACTTAACATGCATCCCAATTGGCTATAAGTCTGTTGTTTATAAAAAAAACATAATTTCCCCAAAAAAAAAATATTTATGGTCATTCATGGGCACTGTCCATGGTGCCAGCAGATTTGATATGATAAATAAGCATAACGAAATAAAACCAAATTTCATAAAGTTAACTAGTGAATTTGCCGCAAAAGATTCACTGGGGCCAGAAGAATATTATACAGAATTAAACGATAGTATTTTTACGTTAGTTCCTAATGGATATTATCATCCAGAAACTTATCGTTTATATGAAGCTTTAGAGTGTGGTTCGATTCCAATAATAGAAAACCCATTTAATTTTTTTGATCATTTTCTAAAGAACAATCCAATACCTAAAATAAATAATTGGAAAGAATCTGCGGTAATAATTAAAAAATTGATTGATGATGAAAAATCTTTAATTAAATTATCAAAAGACATAGATTTATGGTGGTCTGAATATAAAAAAAAGATCCAAAAAAATTTTGTATCGGAAACAAATGTTTGAAATACCAGAATTTAAAAGAATATATAATCTTTTAATATTAAATGAAAAAAATAAAGCGCAAGACGAACTAATTTTTTTAAGAAAAGATTTTTCTCAGCATCCTGATTATTTGTTTCTCATGTCCTTATACCTCAATATGAATGATAGATCTTACCTAGCTATAGATTCATTGTTGCTATCTATTAAAATAGATAATGATTCTGAGTTTTTAAAAAAAAGAAACTTCATACCAAGCAGCACAGAATTAATTAGGGAAAGATACCTTTTATTAATTAGCCTTTTTGAAAAAATTGATATTCCACAACTTATTAATTTAGCAAAAACTGCACTTGATACGAATAACCATTTGAAGTTTATTAATTATATAAATAAAATAATGCCTGGCATCAGACTGAGGAATAATTAAAATATTATGACAATATACGCTTTATCCACTGGGCCAGGAATATCGGGAGTAGCAATAATAAGAGTTTCAGGACCAGAAACAAAAAGTGTAATTAAAATGTTAACTAGTGAAAATATTCCAAGGCCTAGAGTAGCAACACTCAGAAAAATCAATAAAATCAACAGTTCTGAGCTGATTGATGAGGGTATTATCATATGGTTTCCTGGGCCACAGAGCTACACAGGCGAAGATATGGCTGAATTCCACATACATGGCAGTCAAGCAGTAATAAGCGCCATGCATTGCTCTATCGCTGAAGTAAGGAATTGTCGAATAGCCGAACCAGGGGAATTTACTAAGCTAGCATTTCAGAATGGTAAAATAAATTTGATAAAGGCAGAGAGTATTGCAGATTTAATTTCGTCTGAAACAGAAATGCAGAGGCAACAAGCAATTAAATTTATGAACGGAAAATCATCTGATGTATTTAATGAATTACGAGAGAAGCTCCTGAAAATATTATCTTACATGGAAGCTAAGATAGATTTTCCTGATGAAGATTTACCAAGTGATATTTTAAAGAAAATAAAAGAAAGTTCTGTCAGTGTATCAAAAAAAATAATTACAATTTTAGATGATCAAAAAGTTGGTGAAATAATTAGAGAAGGTTTCAAAATAGCAATCGTTGGACCAACCAATGCTGGTAAGTCCAGTTTATTAAATCACTTATCAAATCGAGACGTTGCTATTGTTTCTGAAATTGCAGGCACAACAAGAGATGTAATAGAAACACATTTAAATATTGATGGTTACCCTGTTATAGTATCAGACACGGCGGGCATAAGGTCATCCGCAAATGAAATAGAAAAAAAAGGTATAAAAATAGCACTTAAAAATGCAGAAGATGCAGATTTAAAACTTATAGTCATAGACGCTAAAAGTGTTGATTTTAATAGCATTTTGAGAGATTTATTTGATAAAAATTCAATATTGATAATAAATAAATCAGATTTGATAACCGAGAATTTAAACCCAGAACTAGAAAAATTGGAACACGTTTTAATATCTATAAAAAAAAATTTAAACATTGAAGAATTAATTTTGAAGATAAAAAACAAGCTACAAAACAAATTTGTCATCAGTGATGATATTTTGATTACAAGGGAAAGACATCGACAGCATCTTGAGCAATCATTAAATTATTTAAATAATTTTAATAAAAAAAATGAAGAAGAAGATTTTGACAAAGCAGCTGAAGATTTAAGATTAGCAACACGTCACCTGGGTATGATTGTTGGAAAAGTGGATGTCGAGGAGATATTAGGTAGTATTTTCAACGATTTTTGTATTGGCAAATAAAGTCATTTTTATGCGGTTTTTTGTCGTTTTAATCGTTAATACGTTGATAAATGTAGGTTTTAAGGGCCATAAAAAGCAAATAATTTTAATTTACGGAAATTAATCACACTCTCTAAAAATAATTAGTCTCACCTTGTAAATATTCTAATCGGTTATAAATTTATAATATGAAAAACAATTTATCATTTGATGTAGTTGTTATAGGAGGTGGTCATGCCGGATGTGAAGCGGCAGCTGCCTCGGCTCGTCTAGGAGTAAACACAGCCTTGTTTACACACAAGGTAGAAACAATTGGTGAGATGTCATGCAACCCTGCTATTGGAGGTTTAGGAAAAGGTCATCTAGTGAGAGAAATTGATGCTTTAGATGGACTGATGGGAGAAATTGCGGATAGGTCTGGAATCCAATTTAGACTATTAAACAGAAGTAGGGGCCCTGCTGTACGTGGACCAAGAACTCAATCTGATAGATTCTTATACCGTAAATATATGCAAGAAAAACTTGCAAACTATTGTAATTTAAGTATTTTTTCTGATTCAGTTATAAAGTTTATTTTCAATGAAAACAAAATAAGTGGATTTGAAACACAGGCAGGAAAAAAAGTGCTATGCAGTAAGTTAATATTAACAACAGGAACTTTTTTAAATGGTTTGATACATATTGGCGATGAAAAAACACCTGCTGGAAGATATGATGAGAAACCTTCCAAAGGTTTAAGCGAACAACTTAAAAAATATGATTTTAAAATTGGTAGGCTTAAGACGGGAACACCACCAAGGTTAGATGCACGAACAATTAATTTTAAAAATTTAGAAGAACAGTTTGCAGACACTGATCCTTATTTTTTTTCCTTCTTAACCAAACACACTTCAAACAAGCAAGTCTCTTGTCGGATGACTTACACCAATGAGAAGGTCCATAAAATTATAGAAAAAAATTTAAATAAGAGCGCCATGTACTCTGGTAGCATTCAGGGTGTTGGGCCAAGATATTGTCCCTCGATAGAAGACAAAATAGTAAAATTCTCCGATAAGAGTCGACATCAGATCTTTTTAGAGCCAGAAGGCCTTAATGACCACACAATATACCCGAATGGGATATCTACCTCACTTCCAGAGGATGTGCAGCAAGAAATATGTAACAATATCAGTGGCTTAGAAAATGTAACAATAATTAGACCTGGATATGCTATAGAATATGACTATATAGACCCAAGAGAATTATTTTTAACACTAGAAACAAAAAAAATCCCAAACTTATTTTTGGCTGGTCAAATAAATGGTACTACAGGTTATGAAGAAGCAGCAGCTCAAGGTCTTGTAGCTGGGGTGAATGCAGCTCTTTCATTTAAAAAAGTCGAACCGTTTATATTGGATAGGTCTGATGCTTATATAGGTGTAATGATAGATGACCTGGTCACTAAAGGGGTGGCAGAACCATACAGGATGTTTACCTCAAGGGCAGAATATAGGCTTAGTCTAAGAGCTGATAACGCGGACCAAAGATTAACTCAAAAGGGTATTAGCATAGGATTAATTAGCAATATAAGAAAAGAGCTATTTATAGATAAGAGCAGTAAGTTAAAAAAGATATCCGACCAAATGTCAAATTTACTTATATCTCCAAATAAAATGCAGCAGTTTGATATCAAAATAGCCAAAGATGGTATTCTAAGAAAATCCAATGAAATTTTGACACAAAAAGGGGTCGATATGAAAAAAATTAGAGAAATTTGGCCAAATATTCCCTATTTTAATAAAGAAATAGATGAACAAGTAGAAATTAACTCACATTATAGCGGCTACTTAAAAAAACAAAAAGCTGATATCTTGGCCTTCAAAAGAGATGAGAATTTACTTATTCCTAACAATATCAATTATGACGATTTTAGCAGCCTTTCAAATGAGGTAAAAGCTAAATTTAAACAAATAAAACCTAAAACCATGGGTCAGGCACTGAGAATTGATGGAATAACCCCAGCAGCCGTATATATTTTGTTGTCACATGTTAAAAGAAAGTCTATTAAGCTTACAGCTTAATGGAAGATCAAATTTATAAAAAATATTCAATATTAAATGAATCTAGTGTTTCACGTGAAACATGCGAGGACTTTGAAGCCTTTATTTCAATGCTCCAAGAAAAGAATAAAGAAATAAATATGATTAGTGAAAAAACAGCTGACAAAGAAACTATAAGAGAAAGACATATAATAGATTCAGCGCAAGCCTATGATTTTGTTGATTTAAAATCAAATACAACCTGTGATTTAGGAACAGGTGGTGGCATGCCGGGGATAATTATGGCAATAATAACAAAAAATTTGAAAAATAGCATGAAAATTAATTTGTACGAAAAAAGCCATCACAAAAGTAAATTTTTAAAAGATGTTTCAAGAAAGTTAAACTTAGATACAGAGGTTATTCAAAAAGATATTTTTACGAGCAAAGGATTGGAAACTGGAACGATAATAGCAAGAGCATTTAAACCACTACCAATTGTTTTAGAACTTGTCCTAAATAATTTTTCTAATTATAAAAATTTAATTTTATTTATGGGAAAAAGTGGCAGAGAGATTTTGAACACCACTTTAAAGGAATGGGACTTTGATTATAAAGAAAAAAAAAGCGTTACAAGCCAAGATTCTTTCTTATTAAACATAAAGAATATAAAAAAAAAATTAGTAAATTAGTATGCAAATCATTTCTATTATAAATCAAAAGGGAGGGGTTGGTAAAACAACCACAGTAATTAATTTAGCCGCAGGCCTATCTCAACAAGAAAAAAAAATTTTGGTGATTGATCTTGATCCTCAAGGAAATGCCACCACAGGATTAGGTTTACGCAATGTGGGTAATTCAGACGAAACAATCTACGGGGTTCTAAATGGAACAAAGTCAATTTCTGAAGTGATTAAGAAGACTCAGTTCAAAAACTTAGATATTATTACATCAAATGTTGACTTATCTGGGCTGGAAGTCGAAACAGCTGGAGATAGTAAAAGAGCCTTTATTTTAAAGGGTCAATTAGCCTCTTTTCTAGAAGATACGAGGGGATTCTACGACTACATATTGATTGATTGCCCCCCATCTCTAAGCCTACTAACAGTAATGGCACTAGTAAGCTCAGATTCATTGGTAGTCCCACTTCAGACAGAGTTTTTTGCCTTAGAGGGTCTTACTCAATTAATGAAAACTATTGAAAGAATAAAAGTAAGTCTAAATCCTGAATTAAAAATTAGAGGAATACTTTTGACAATGTACGACAAGAGAAACAAACTTTCTTCGCAAGTAGAAAAAGAAGCAAGAGATTTTTTTAATGAAAAAGTTTATTCAACTGTTATTCCAAGAAATGTCAGATTATCAGAGGCACCCTCACATGGTATGCCAGTATTAGTTTATGATAAATCCTGCCCAGGAAGCGTATCTTATTTTAACTTTACTGATGAATTTATAAATCAAGAATCAAATATTGGGAGCGCAGCATAATGGATTCCTTCAAAATCAAGAAAGGCTTAGGTAGAGGATTATCATCATTAATAGGTGAAACAAGAACAGAAACAAGTACGCACAAATTATCTATTAGCAGTTTAGTTAGAAATAAGTACCAACCCCGAAGAGAATTCAAAGAAGAAAATTTAGAAGAATTAACAAACTCCATTAAAGAGCGTGGAATTATTCAACCAATTATAGTCAGAAAATCAAAAGAAGATAAATCTAAACATGAAATAATTGCAGGCGAACGAAGGTGGCTTGCAGCCCAGAAAGCTGGCCTTCATGAAGTACCAGTAGTTATAACTGAGGCAGACGATTTGAAATCTTTGGAGTTTGCGATTGTAGAGAATGTGCAGCGACATGATTTAAATGCAATTGAAGAAGCACAAGGGTACCAGCGTTTAATAAAAGATTTTTCATATGATCAGGAACGAGTAGCTACATTTATTGGTAAAAGTAGAAGTCACATAACTAATTGTTTAAGGTTATTGTCCTTACCAGCAGAAGTTTTAAAATTAATTGAAGAAGAAAAACTTACAGCAGGACACGCTAAAATTCTAGTAGGATTAGAAAATGCAATATTTGTCGCAAGGAAAATAATCGAAAAAAAACTTTCGGTAAGACAATCTGAAAGCTTTGTAAAGATTTTTAGAAAAAAAAAACCTTTTACAAATTCAAAGAATGCCAACCTAAATGCTTTGGAACACTCACTTACTGAAAGTGTTGGTTTAAATGTATCCATTAAAAATAAAAAGAATAACAATGGCTCAATAACTTTTGAATACAAAGATTTAGACCAACTTAATAAAATTATTGAAATAATAAAATCTAATTATTAACGATAGAAGCTTGTTCAATAATAAAATCAGATAAGATATTAATTGAGTTATTAGAATTTTGTTTTATTAAAAGCTCAATATCATTAATTTTATATATTAAATTTTCAATATCCACGTATGCCCAATTCTTCATTTGTTGTTTCACAATCTCCTTGTCTTTCCAAAAAATAGGCGGTTTAAATGTAGATAGAGTTATGTCTATATTCTTGCTATTTTTTGCCTCGCTGCATAATTTTAAAAGTCTTTTTGATTTTATCAAAAAAGTTCTAATAATAAGAATACAATCGTCTAGAGAATAATTATTTTCGTTTAGGATATTAATTGTTTTTTTTTTATTTTTAGAAAGACAATTGTCAATTAATTCTGAAGCATTATAGTTTTCTGCTAAATTTGTTAATTTGATAAGATCCTCTATTTTAATTTTGTCCTTATCTTTAATAAAACTTTTTATTTTCTGAAGTTCATTATCTAAATTACGCCTATCGCCCCTACATCTTTCCACTATTATATTTATAGACTGTTGCGAAATACGTATTTTGTTTTCTCTAAAAAATTCATTGATTATTGTCATCAAAGTTTGATTGTTATCTGCATAAAATGGAATACATATTGTGTTCTTATTTTTTTCAAATAATGCTCTTAATTTAGATTTTTTCTCCAACAGATTTGAATTCAAAACAATAGTTAAATCATCAATATTCTTTTCAATTATCTCTTCAATTATATTTTTAATTTTATCAGTAGCTCTAGATATTATAATTAATTTTTCATTGTCAAAAAAAGATTTAGATAATATTTCGTTGAAGAAATTTTCTTCATTGTTCAAAATTTCAGTCTCATCGTAGGAATATGTATTTTTCAAAAATTCTTTTTTAAATTTTTTATTGATTATTTCATTCTTATGTCCCTGGTTTTCACCATAGAGAAGAAAGAAATGTTTTGTTTTTAAATCTATTTTATTTAATTCAAAAGACTTAATAATCATTGTTTAGGAATTTAGAAAAATTTTTATTTCTTCTGCAATTGATTCTATTAAATTTATCTCAATTGTTCTTTGATATTGAAGTAGATCAAATTTGTTCTTCATAGTGTTATACGAAAACGAGCCCTCAAAATCTTTTGATTTAAACAGGATTTCAGACTCAAGTAAGTTAAAAGTTACATTTATTTTTGTTCTATAAATCGATGTGTTACCAGCCTTATCCTTAGCAGCAGTTTCAATTGTTTTTTGACTTATTAGGTTTAAGTCATATTTCTTTTCTTTGTTCCCTTTCTGTAAATCTAAAAGTGAAATAATTTTTCGATTAACATTTTTATCACCACTCATTTCTATATTTCGGATTCCGAAATCTAGATTATTACTTTTGGAAAACATTGGTTTATAACCACAGTTAGTTAAAGCAAAAAAAATTAGTATTAGTATAAGTTTTTTCATTCTCATTTTATTATTAGGTTTATTAATTTGTCTTTAATAAATATACTTTTTATAATTTTTTTATCCTCTAAAAATTTTTGTAGTTCAGAAGTTTTTTTAATTTTTTCAATCAAATCATTTTCTCCCAAACTTTCTTCAGTGGAAATTAAACTTCTTTTTTTACCATTTATTTGTACCACTATAACCTTTTTTTTAATTTTAAGATATTTTTTCTCAACACCTGGCCAATCTAATTTTTCATTGGGGGAAATTTCACTTAAACACTCTGATGCAAAGTGAGGTATTATAGGCAGCAATATCTTTAAAATTTTTATATAATTTTTTAAAAACTCTCTGTTAAGGATTATACTTTCGGTCACCTTATTAAAAAAGCTATAAATTTCATGAAGGTTAGCTATTATTACGTTATAACTAAATTTCTCTAAACTTATATTAACTCTACTTATTATTTGGTTGGTAAACTCATCTACAGCTTCATCTGAATCACTCATATTTTTTTCCTGCATTTTTATTTTTATTTTTTCATGTAATGCCCAAAACTTTTGAATAAACTTATATGAGGCGACCATTCCTTGTTCTGACCACTGCACGTCTTTTTCTGGGGGGCTATCCGATAAAATAAACAATCTTACAGCGTCTGCACCATAATTTTTAATTATTTGCTCTGGGTCTATCGTATTTTTTTTGGATTTAGACATAGACTCTGTGGCCCCAACAATGACTTTTTCAGATAGATTTTCTTTGTTATAATAATTTTTGCCATCTTCTGAAATCACTTCTTCTGGACTTAACCAGTTGTTTTCTTGATCTTTATATGTTTCGTGGCAAACCATTCCTTGGGTGAATAAACCTTTAAAGGGTTCTTGCAGATCTATTTCAGTATTTTTATAATTTAGTGCTTTCATAAAAAATCTTGAATACAAAAGGTGTAATATTGCATGCTCAACACCACCAATATATTGATCAACAGGCATCCAGTAGTTTGCATCCTCAATATCAAAACCTTTTTTTTTGTTTTTTGGGGAACAAAACCTTAAAAAGTACCAAGAAGAGTCAACAAAGGTATCAAGAGTGTCAGTTTCCAATGTACAGTCTTCTCCATCAATTGTAATTTTTTTCCATTCGTGTTGAAAGTCTAAAGGGTTACCCTTTGAATTCAAATCAACTTTTTCAGGCAACTTGATGGGTAAATTTTTTAGAGGTACTTTAATAATTTCTTTATTTTTATTATAAGCAATAGGAATAGGACAACCCCAATATCGTTGTCTGGATACACCCCAATCCTTTAATCTAAAATTAATTTTTTTTTGTCCTAGTTTTTTTTCTTCTAGTATTTTAATAGCCTCTAAAATTGCTTGATCGGGAGCTCTTAAATTATCTAAAAATGCAGAATTAAAAATTATCCCAGGTCCTGTGTAGGCAATATTGCTGACTTTAAAATTATTATCTTCATTAAGAGGCCTAACAACTGGTTTAATTTCAAGTGAATACTTAAGAGCAAAATCCAAATCTCTTTGATCATGAGCAGGACAGCCAAACACTGCTCCAAATCCATAGTCCATTAAAACAAAGTTTGCAAAGTAAACGGGTACGTTAATTGATTTATCTAACGGATTTGCAGCAGTTAAATTAGTTTTAAAACCTATTTTTTCAGCCTGTGCTATCGACTCTTCTGTGGTGCCAGTTTTTGAACAATTATTTTTAAAATTAATAAATTCTTTATCATTCTCATAAAATTTTGATATTGGGTGATCAACTGAGACAGCTAAAAAAGAAAATCCAAATAAAGTATCTGGTCTAGTTGTAAAACACTTAATTTTTTTTATTTGAGAATTACCATTAACAACAAAATCTATCTCACATCCAAATGATTTACCAATCCAGTTTTTTTGCATTATTTTGACTTTGTTTGGCCATTCATCAAGATTACTTAAGCCTTCTAAGAGTTCTTCAGAAAATTGAGATATATTAAAAAACCATTGGTTTAATTTTTTTCTTTCTACTAGAGCACCAGATCTCCAACCCTTACCATCGATAACCTGTTCGTTTGCTAAGACAGTTTGATCAACCGGATCCCAATTAACATAATTTTCTTTTCTATAAACTAATTTTTTGTCATATAGTTCTAAAAAAAATTTTTGTTGGTGAGTGTAATACTCTGGAGAACATGTTGAAATTTCCCGATCCCAATCAATAGAAAGACCTAATTTCTTAAGTTGATTTTTCATTATGGATATATTTTGCTCTGTCCATGATTTGGGGTCTAAGTTGTGTTGACGTGCTGCATTTTCGGCAGGCATACCAAATGAGTCCCAGCCCATTGGGTGCAGAACATTGTACCCTAACAAAGACTTGTATCTAGCCAAAACATCACCAATTGTGTAATTTCTTACATGACCCATGTGTATCTTTCCAGAAGGATACGGAAACATTTCAAGACAATAAAATTTTTTCTTTGTTAAATCTCTCTCAGTCCTAAAAAAATTATTTTTGTCCCAATAATCTTGCCATTTTTTTTCAATGAGTTTAAAATTGTATCTATTCAAAACAATAATATCTGTAAAACAATATCTCTAATTTATTTTCTTTATCTACTCAGGTGTTCTTTTACCTTTAAGCTTTTTTTTTTTTCCATACATTTGCTTTTCTAAAATTGTAGCTTTTTTTAAAATAGCCAATCTAATTTCATTAGTAACATTAGACTTTAATTTATTAATGTTACAATCCTTGCTTGGTGTGCAATTTTTTTCATATATAATTACATCTAATCCATCAGCCCTAATTTCATTGCTTAAAAATTTGATAGTTATTTTCAATGAATTATTTTTTATAGATTCATTGGCAAACCAGTCAGTAATTATAATCCCACCTGAATAATCCACATTGCTAAATGGGGTAAAATCAAGAATATCCAAACTTGCTCTCCAAAGCGGATTTGAAGTGGCAAATTCATAAGTGCCAGAAGACCCTTTTTTTCCGATATCCATCAGGCTAAAACCTTTTCCTTCCCGAACATTTTGCTCAGCTCTTTCTTTTGCATTTACAGGTACTTTTCTAGCATCTGATTTTTGATAAAGGCCACAACCTGAAATTGACAAAAAAAAGCAAAAGATTAGAATAAATTTAGTTTTATTAAAAATATTTGACATACTGCTTTATGTACCTGATTATTGTTAAAAATAACAATAAATTTAAATATATGTGTCATTTTTGCAACAAATTAAAATAAATTGATCAAAAAATGATAAAAATAATCATTATGCCTAAAAAAACGATAGAAAGCATGAATTCATGAATAATAACAAAAGGAGAAATATGAATAACTTTAAAAAAATAGGACTTACTGTTCTTGCAGGTTCAATGGCTGCTGTTTCAGCAAACGCAATTGAATTAGCAGTTACAGGGTCAACCAATGTTAGTCACATTAGCGAAGACTCTGCGAAAAGTTCTACTGTTGGTGGATCATCATTAGGTGTTGACACAGCAATTATGTTTAACGGATCAGGAGAACTAGAAAATGGTTGGACTGTAAGTACATATGCTGCGTTGAACGATGGTGGAGCAGCTGCTCTTTCATCTTCTCAATTAACTATCGGTATGGGATCATTAGGAACATTAAGATTTGCTCAGCACTTCGGTACTGCTGCAAATGGTATTGATGATGTTACACCAAAAGTTTACGAAGAAGTTTGGGATAACAGTGTTGGTGCTGCAAAACTTCAAGGTTTTGGAAGACAAACAGCTGAAGGTGCTGTGACTTATACGACACCATCATTCAATTTAGGTGATGCTTCAGCTACTTTAGCTGTAGATTACGATCCTCAAGCTGGAGTAGCTTCTAACGATCATGATGCTGTATCAGTTGCAAGTAGTAGCTACGGTTCAGGTCAAGCTGCTGTACTTAAACTAGATCTTGGTCAAGGTATCAAAGGTGGTTTTGGTATGGAAGAACTAACTGGTCAACCTGGTTCTTCAGATGAAACTAACATGACTGCGTATGTTTTATACACAGTAGGTTCAATTTCAGCTGGTGTACAGGCGTACAACCTAGATGCAGGAGACAAAGGTGCAGCAGATTACACTGGTGAAACTTACTCAGTAGCTTTTAATGTTAATGATAACCTTTCAATTGGTTACCAAAAACTTAAAGAAACTAAGGAAGCTGTTGGTGTAACAACATCTGCTAAACAAGATATGCAAGCACTATCTGTAGCTTATTCTATGGGTGGAATGACTTTAGCTGTTCAACAAATCGACGTTGACAAAGCTAATTTCTCTGCTGGTGCTGATCAAGTTGATGGTGAAGAAACAGAAATCAATTTATCTTTTGCGTTTTAATTAACATAAAAGACACAATTTTAAAACCAGCCTAAATTTTTTTAGGCTGGTTTTTTTTTATCCAAGATATAGATGCAAAACCAACAGATTTAGTTAAAGATAAATTTTTTATATTTTTTGAACTAATTCCTCCCAAAGCAATTATTTTACTCTTAGAATTAAGATTTATTGTATTAAACTTATGAATGCCTAAATAGGATTTGTTTTTTTTTGTTTTAAAAATAGGTGCTATAAAAATTTCATTACAATTCTGCAATTCTTTAACTTTGAGTTCTTTGATGTCGTGTGCAGAACCGATAAATTCAAAATTTTTTCTAATATTTAAGTTTTTCATATTCGCAAGTGTATAAAATGAGGGTATATATAAACCATCTAGATTTAAGTTGAGTGCAATTTTTAAATTATTACTTATAAAGAATTTTCGATTTGTTTTTTTGCAACAAGCTTTAATATTTTTTATTATCCTAATGTCAAAATTATTATTATAATTTCTGTATATTAAAGATATTTTTTTGTCTAAATTAATAATTTCATTTCTATCAAATTGATCTATAAAATAGTAAATATTTAGATGATTATGCATAATTGTATTAATAACCTAATATCAATCGAAAAAGAAATACAGTTTAAAAACAATAAAACTGAAATTATTGCTGTATCAAAAACGTTTCCAATCAAGAATATTTTACCGTTAATTAATCATGGTCATAAACATTATGGTGAAAATAAAGTGCAAGAGGCAATGGAGAAATGGAGCAGTATAAAAAGTGACTTTACAAATATTAATCTTCACCTAATAGGTAAACTTCAAACTAATAAGGTTAAATACGCATTACCTCTGTTTGATTATATTCACTCTTTAGATAATCTAAAACTAGCTGAGAAAATTTCAAAAGAACAAGACAAACAAAAAAAAAGACCAAAAATTTTCATTCAAGTTAACATAGGAGAAGAGATACAAAAAAATGGTATAGAGCTTGAACAACTTGAAGCTTTTAAGAGTAAATGTGTCAATGAGCTTAATTTAAATATTGTAGGTCTTATGTGTATTCCACCAGTTGATAAAAATGCCAGTTTATACTTTTCCAAAATGTGTGAATTAAAAAATCAATTAAAATTAGATGAACTAAGCATGGGCATGTCCAGCGATTATTTGGAGGCAATTAATTTAAATGCAACTTTTATAAGAGTAGGGTCTAAAATCTTTGGAAGTAGAAGTTAATTAATATTAATTCTATTTTTTTTTTCAATTATCTTAATAAGAATTAAAAAATCTTTTTCTTTTAGTGCTATACACCCAGCCGTAGGTCTGTAGTTACTTGTGAGATGAATAAAAATTGCACTACCTTTATTTCGTATAATTTTGCCCGTATTATATTCAATAACTATAAAGTAATCATATTTATGATCTTTTCTAAATAATTTTTCATGTTTTACATTTTTATCAATTATAATTTGTTTATTATAATTTTTACTTCCTGGGTCATCACACCACCCCATGTTTCGCTTAATAGCCTTAATCTTAATTTTTGTATTTGGAATTGAACACCTGTCTGGCCTAAAATAAAGTGTACCCAGTTTATAAATACCCTTTGGAGTACATTTATCACCCTCAATTTTATTTTTTGTTATATTATTTTTTCCAATACAGCACTTAAATTTGAAGTCATCCACAATCAACATGTCTTTATTTTTTAAATAAATTAACATAAAGTTATTTTAAATGATTAAACAAAGTATTCATATTCTTAATTTAAAGCCACTCTTTTCTATTTTAGATGAAATCAAGTCTGATCTATCTTTCGAAATTATAAATCATGATTCACAAATAGATTTTATGAATTTCTCAAAAAATAATCAAAATAAATTTGATAGTTCTCTAATTATAGTTAAAAAAATTAATAATGAACTTCAATCTATGGATTCTCTAGATCGTATAAAAATATTAGAATTGTCAAAATTGCCAATATCTTTAGCAGATTTGGTTGACAACATTAACGTTAGTTTAATAAAGCAGCAATATAGCGTTCAATCTAATATTGCTATTCAGGATTATATATTAAATTTAAATTCTCGAATTATTTCAAAAAAATATACTGAACTTAAGTTAACTCAAAAAGAAATTGATATTATCCTGTTTTTAAATACCTATAAAAAACCACAGAGTATTAATATTCTTCAAAATCAAGTTTGGAAACATGAATCTAAACTTGAAACACACACTGTCGAAACACATATTTATAGGTTAAGAAAAAAAATAAAAAAAAGTTTTGATGATGATGAGTTTATCCTAAGTCTTGAGAAGGGTTATTTAATAAAATAAAATTTTTTTTAGGTAATTATTAATATTAAAAAACAAAAAGACTAATTTAGTCTAGCTCCTATTTGCTGAATAACTCTAGAAGACATTTCGGTACCTTTTTCAAGACATTCTAATAGTGTTAGATTATTTACATGTCCATGTAAAAAACCAGCTGCAAATAAATCCCCAGCACCAGTTAAGTCTACTATATTTAGATTTTTTTTTATTCCACACTCTATTATTTCGTCACCATTTATAAGAACAGATCCCTTTTCTCCACGGGTGACTACTATAAGTTTTTTTAATTTCTTCCCAAAATCTATTACATCATTAAAACTTTTACCGTCAATTAAGGCTGATATTTCTTGTTCATTAGCAAAAGTAATATCTAGTTTATTTCTAACTAGATCTAAAAAATGTATTTTATGCCTCTCTACACAGAATAAATCTGATAATGACATCGCTACCTTTTTTGAATTTTTTATTGCTTTATCAAAGGCAGTTTTTGGATCTCCCTCATCCCACAAATAACCCTCTAGAAAAAGCATCTCACTATCTTTGATTAAATCGGCGCTCACATCATGCTCGCTTATTTTCCCTGCTGTTCCTAAAAACGTACACATTGTTCTCTCAGAGTCAGGCGTGATCAATATTAAACAAGTTCCAGTAGGTAAGCTTTCTTTCTTTTTAGAATAAAGATAATTAACATTCTCATTTTTTAAACCATCTTCATATTTCTTACCCAGATCGTCATCGTTAACTTTACCAATAAATCCAACCTTATTTCCTAGCTGAGACAACCCAACAATGGAATTAGCAACTGATCCCCCAGAAATTGTTTCTTCAATATTTAATGTTGATAATAGTTTTTTGAACTCAATCTCCTCAACTAGTTTCATCGTGCTTTTTGTTAATCCATTATTTAATAAATAAGCATCGTTTATTTTACAAATTACGTCCACTATGGCATTTCCGATACCTAGAATTTTCATATTAAGCTTTTTTTATATTAATTGGATTTATTCTCTTAGGATAACAAGTCGTGCAAATTTTACAAGTTAAACCATAGCAATTTCTCGCCTGACAATATTCTCTACCATAGTAAATTATTTGAAGATGAAGTTTACTCCAATTTTTTTTTGGAAAAATTCTTTTTAAATCTTTTTCAGTTTGAATAACATTTTTACCATTTGTTAACCCCCATCTTTGAGCCAGTCGATGAATATGGGTGTCTACAGCAAATGCTGCGATACCAAAACCTTGAGACATGACTACGCTTGCTGTTTTATGACCCACACCTGGCAGTGCTTCAAGCTCATCAAAAGTTTTTGGCACTTTGCCATTGTGTTTTTCTAACAATTGTTTTGACATCAAATAAATACTTTTTGCTTTAATTCTGAAGATACCTATGCTTTTTATTAATTTTTCAATTTTTTTCTTTCCTAATTTTACAAAGTGTTCTGGTTTATTATATTTTGGGTATATATCTTTGGTTACATTATTTACATTCAGATCTGTGCATTGAGCCGACAAAAGAACGGAAGTTAAAAGAGTAAATTTATTTCTATGTTTTAAGGGGATAGGAGTTGTTGGATAAATTTTATTCAAAATTTTTAATATTTTTTTTGCTTTATCATTTTCATTCATTATTTAAAATTCAATAGATCTCTCATTGAATAAAGTCCAGCATTTTTACTTATAAGCCATTTTGCAGCAGCTAAGGCGCCGTCTGAGTATAAAGCCCTATCAAAAGCTTCATGATTTAACTTTATTGTTTCTTTGCCGCTTGAGAACGTTACTTCATGTTCTCCAATAATTTCCCCTTTTCTAAGTGAATTGAAGTTAATTTTTTTTCCATAAGGAAAAGATTTTTTATTCAAAAATTTCTTACCTATTAAGCTGAAGAGGTTTTTATTTTTCCCATCCGCAATACCTTTTCCAAGCATCAGGGCCGTTCCTGAGGGGTAGTCTCTTTTGTGCTTATGGTGAGCTTCAAATATTTTGCTTAAATAATCATCAGTTAGTGACTTTGAGGCAATTTCAGTTAAATACATTAGCAAATTAACACCCAAGCTCATATTACCAGATTTAAGTATGGGAATTTTTTTGGAGTATTGTTTTATTAAACTTTCTTCTTTTGAAGTAAAACCAGTCGTTCCTATAACCACTCTTTTTTGTAATTTTGATGCAATTTTAAGAATCTCAAGAGTACACTCCGGAACTGTAAAATCTATTATGACGTCAACTTTGTTAAATGTGAGACTCGTATTTAAGTTAAGCTTAATTCCAGCTATTTTTCTATTAATAGCTTTGTTTTCAGTAAGAGTTATTAATTTAAAGTTTTTGTCAGATTTAGAGGATTTAATAAGTTGTTGGCCCATTTTTCCAAGGCAGCCAGTAATAGCTAAATTAATTTTTTTCATTTAAGAAAATATTAACCTTTTTTGATGAATTAGTCTTTTAGTTTTTCCAGAAACTTTTGGCTTTTTGAAAGAATTTTTTAATACTTGGATTTGATTTTTCATTTTCGATTTCTCTAAACTTCTCAAGTAATTCTTTTTGCGCTTTATTTAGTGAAATTGGAACCTCGGTATTTACTTGAACATATAGGTCTCCATTTCCACTGCCCCTCATATAAGGCATTCCTTTCCCCTTTAATCTAAATTGCTTTCCATTTTGAGTTCCGTCTGGTATTTTAATTTTTGCTTTACCACCATCTATAATGGGGATTTCTATTGTTGTTCCAAGTGCAGCATCAGCTATTGAAATAGGAAATTCAAAAAATAAATTTTCATCTGATCTCTTAAAAAGATCATGGGAGTAAACATTTATAAATAAATATAAATCACCGCTTGCACCACCTTTGGTTCCAGCCTCACCTTTGCCAGCCAATCTTATTCTTGTTCCATCATCAACACCTTTTGGTATTGTTACAGAAATCTTTTTAGAAGCTTGTTTACTGCCCTGACCATTACAATCATTACAAGGATTTGTTATTTCTTCGCCACTACCCGCACATTGAGGACAGGTTTGTTGAACTGTAAAAAACCCTTGATTGGATCTTACCTTACCGTTCCCACCACAAGTCGTACATCTTTCAGGCGAGTGACCAGGCTTAGAACCATTTCCTTTACAGAGGTTACATTTTTCTGTGGTTGAAAATTTAATGTCTTGTTTTTTACCCTCATAAGCTTCTTCTAATGTAATTGATAAATCATATCTTAGGTCAGAACCTTTATTGCTAGGGCTTCTTCTACCTCCAGATCTCCCACCACCAAAATCTCCAAAAAAATCTTCAAATATATCTGAAAAATCTGCGCCACCAAAACCACTATTTTGTCTTCCACCACCACCCTCAAAAGCTGCGTGACCGAAATTATCGTAGTTTTGTTTTTTTTCTTGATCTGAAAGAATACCATAAGCCTCACTGGCTTCTTTAAACTTATCTTCAGAAGTTTTGTCTCCAGGGTTTTTATCAGGGTGATGTTTTACGGCCAGCTTTCTATAAGCAGATTTTAATTCTTCAGGGCTTGCACTTTTGTTAACACCTAAGACGTCATAAAAATCTCTTTTAGCCATAAGTTATTCTAAGATGATAGTTGTTTTAAGTCTTAAGCGCTTTTTTCTTTATCTTTTTTATCTTCTTTATCTTCTTTATCTTCTTTTTCTTCCTCTTTTTCTTCTTTTACTTCTTCAAAGTCCGCATCAACTACATTGTCATCTTTTTTTCCCTCATTATTTTTTTCACCATCTTTAGAGGTATCTGGTTTCTTTTCTTGAGACTTATAAATCGCTTCACCTAATTTCATAGAAGCTTGAACTAAAGTTTCTGTTTTTTTCTTTATATCTTCGATATCAGTCCCTTTAATCGCCTCTTTTAATGCAGATGAAGCGTCTTCTATTGCTTTTTTGTCTGCGTCTGAAACTTTAGCACCGTGTTCTTTTAGATTTTTTTCTGTTGAATGAATTAGAGTATCAGCTTGATTTCTTGCATCTACAGACTCTCTTTTTTTCTTATCTTGATCTTTGTTAGCTTCTGCATCTTTGACCATTTTTTCAATTTCATCATCACTTAAACCACCCGAAGCCTGGATCTGAATCTTTTGTTCTTTTCCAGTTCCTTTATCTTTTGCAGAAACACTAACAATCCCATTTGCGTCAATATCAAATGTTACTTCAATTTGAGGTATTCCTCTAGCCGCTGGTGCAATACCAACTAATTCAAAATTTCCTAACATTTTATTGTCAGAAGCCATTTCTCTTTCACCTTGAAGTACTCGTATTGATACAGCGGGCTGATTATCGTCTGCTGTAGAAAAAACTTGGCTTTTTTTTGTAGGGATGGTCGTGTTTTTTTCAATTAATTTTGTAGAGACTCCTCCCAATGTTTCAATACCTAGAGACAAAGGTGTTACATCTAAAAGCAGCACATCCTTAACATCTCCTTGAAGTACACCAGCTTGAATAGCAGCACCCATTGCAACGACTTCATCTGGATTTACACTTTTATTAGGTTCTTTTCCAAAAAAGTTTTTAACCTCAGCTAAAACTCTTGGCATTCTTGTCATACCACCAACCATTACAACTTCATCAATTTCGTTTGCAGTAAGACCTGCATCTTTAAGTGCAGTTTTACAAGGTGGCAATGTTCTAGAAATCAAGCCTTCAACCAATGCTTCTAATTTTGCTCTGGTCATCTTTAAATTAATGTGCTTTGGACCTGTTTTATCTGCAGTTATAAATGGTAAATTAACATCAGTTTGTTCAGCAGAAGAAAGCTCAATCTTTGCTTTCTCAGCAGCTTCCTTCAATCTTTGAAGGGCTAGTTTATCAGTTCTTAAATCTATGCCATTATCTTTTTTGAATTCATCAATTAAATAATCAACAATTGTGTTATCAAAGTCTTCTCCACCTAAAAATGTGTCACCATTAGTAGACTTAACTTCAAATACGCCATCACCCAATTCAAGAATGGACACATCAAAAGTTCCACCACCCAAATCATACACAGCAATTTTTTTATTTTCTTTTTTCTTATCTAAACCATATGCTAGAGAGGCTGCAGTAGGTTCATTTATAATTCTTAAAACTTCTAATCCTGCGATTTTACCAGCATCTTTTGTTGCTTGTCTTTGAGCATCATTAAAATAAGCAGGAACCGTTATTACTGCTTTAGTTACTTCTTGCCCCAAATATTTCTCAGCTGTTTCTTTCATTTTGATCAGAATAAAAGCTGATATTTGTGATGGTGAGTATTTTTCGCCTTTTGCTTCAATCCAAGCATCACCTTTTTCTGAGTTAACTATTTTAAAAGGTGCCGCCGCAATATCTTTTTTTACAGTGGGGTCTTCGAAATTTCTTCCAATTAATCTTTTTACAGCAAATATAGTGTTTTCAGGATTGGTTACTGCCTGTCTCTTTGCAGGTTGTCCAACAAGTTTTTCTCCATCATCAGTAAAAGCGACAACTGAAGGAGTTGTTCTTGCACCTTCTGCGTTTTCTAAAACTTTTGGCTGACTACCTTCCATGATAGATACACATGAATTTGTTGTTCCTAAATCTATTCCTATAATTTTGCTCATAATTTAAATCCTATCCTTCATATAAGTGTTAATTTTTAATCTACAAGTTCTGACAAACATTATAAATTATCAGAAT
>Ga0307986_10000086_pt1 | contig 61548 bp, 77 predicted proteins | sample EllFjometageno82_FD_203170 | JGI IMG/M metagenome (GOLD analysis project Ga0307986, IMG submission 203170) | Marine microbial communities from Ellis Fjord, Antarctic Ocean - #82 | ecosystem: Environmental > Aquatic > Marine > Unclassified | place: Southern Ocean | collected 2014-10-09 | reverse complement strand
CACCTTCTTTAGTTGCGTTTTTAAACTCCTTAATTCCACTACCTAATCCTTTCATTAATTCAGGAATTTTTCGTCCTCCAAACAACAACAAAACCACGGCGATTATTAAGATTACTTGTGGTCCTCCGATCATACCTAAAAATGTAAAGTTAAAAAGCATTTGTATATTATTTTAAAACAAATGTACAGAATTATTTAGTTTCAACTACACACAAAATGTATTGGGGTTCTTTTCTCCCACAAAGGAATCCTTATCTTTGAAGAGAATATGGCAAACCAAGAAAAAAAAAGGGCAGGATTTTTAAAGAAATTACTTAGCCGTTATCGGATGGTAATTATCAACGAAGAAACGTTTGAAGAACAAGCGCAGGTTCGTGTTTCAAGACTTAACTTCATGATTATTGTGATTTTGATCATAGCCACTATTTCCACAGCTACTTTTATTACAATTGCCTATACACCACTGAAGGAAATTATCCCCGGACATGACTCTTCAGAATTACGGCAAAAAGCCATTCAAAACTTATTTACAACAGACTCTTTGATCACTCTTTATAACCAAAATATCAATTATTTAAATGCGGTAAGATCTGTTCTTAATGGAGAAGTTTCCTTTCAAGACCCAGAACTTTCTATAGAAAACAGATTAAACGACCAAGAGTCAAACGCGACCTTTATTTCTCCAATTATAGAAGATTCTCTGTTACGCGTCTTTGTTGCAAAAGAAGATAAATATAATCCTAATGAATTGATAGAAGGCGGTATAACCACACTATTACTTGCTCCAGCAAAAGGACCCATCTCACAACCCTTTAACCCAGAAGAACTCCATTTCGCAGTTGATATTGTTTTAGAAGAGAACACCCCCATAAAGGCCATAGCAGACGGAACAGTTATTTTTGCCGAGTGGACCTCTCAAACGGGTTATGTGATAATCTTAGAACATCTTTCGGGCATGTTGTCCGTTTACAAACACAATTCGGATCTGAACAAAAGACAGGGTGATGCCGTTTCTGGAGGCGAAGTAATTGCAAGTGCAGGAAACACAGGGGAGTTTACAACAGGATTTCATTTACATTTCGAATTATGGATGGAGGGCTACCCCATGAATCCCATCAATTTTTTTAATTTTTCAAACTAATGTTGAAATTAATTGGAGCAAAAATCTTTGCAGCCTACGTTCACCAAAAAAATAAAAAATGGATAAATAAACCTCTTGAAGCACAACAAGAAGTGTTCAAATTACTTCTCCAGGAAGGCATAAAAACCCGTTTTGGAAAAGAACATGGTTTTGAGAAAATCCTAACCCCTAATGAGTATTCTTTAGGGGTACCAGTTCGCGACTATGAGGATTTAAAACCCTATATAGATTCTGTTTTGGAAGGGGAAGCTAATGTTCTTTGGCCAGGAAGACCACTCTATTATGCAAAGTCGAGCGGAACAACCTCAGGGGCAAAATATATTCCTATTTCTAAAGAATCTATGCCACAACATATCCGAGCAGCTCGTGAAGCACTTTTAAATTATATTCATAAAACAGGAAAAGCTTCAGCCGTAATAGGGAAACTTATTTTTTTACAAGGGAGTCCAGTATTAGAAGATAAAAAAGGAGTTGCTCTTGGGCGTCTTTCAGGAATTGTAGCTCACTATGTACCAAGTTATCTATTAAAAAACCGTCTCCCCAGTTGGGATACAAATTGTATTGAAGATTGGGAAACTAAAGTCGATGCAATTGTTTCCGAAACAGCAAATGAAGATATGACGATCATTGGAGGAATCCCTTCTTGGGTACAAATGTATTTTGAACGACTTACCTTAAAAACAGGGAAAGTAGTAGGAGATTTATTTCCCAACTTTTCTCTTTTTGTTTACGGAGGCGTCAACTTTGAGCCCTATAGGCCAATTTTCAAAAAACTTATTGGCAGAACCCTTGACAGTATTGAATTTTATCCAGCCTCTGAAGGTTTTTTTGCTTATCAAGATGATCAAAATGACCGTGGCTTATTACTTTTATTAAATCACGGGATTTATTACGAATTCATTAAAGCAGATACTTTTTTCGACAAAAACCCAGAAACGGTTTCTTTAATAAGCGTAATAACAGGCGTAAATTATGTCATGATTATTTCAACTACCGCAGGATTATGGCGATATAACATTGGTGACACTATTGAATTTACAAGCCTTAAACCTTACCGAGTTATTGTGAGCGGCAGAATTAAACATTTTATTTCTGCCTTTGGAGAACACGTCATTGTTAGTGAAGTAGAGCAAGCCCTCCAGCAGGCAGTTTCCAAAGCAAAAGAAGAAATCATGATTCGTGAGTTTACCGTTGCTCCACAAATTTCCCCCACAGAGGGATTGCCTTTCCATGAGTGGTATATTGAATTTGACGCTCTGCCCCAAGACCTTGATCAATTTGCTTTTGAAGTTGACAAAGCAATGATTAACAAAAACATATATTATAAAGATTTAATTTCAGGGAAAATCTTAAGATCACTTGTTGTTAGACCGGTCGCAAAAGGGGGCTTTAAAAGCTATATGAAAAGCATAGGAAAGCTGGGGGGCCAAAATAAAGTACCACGAGTTTCTGATAACCGAAAGATTGCAGATCAGCTCGATTCACTACTTGATTTAAAGACTATGAAGTCATGAAAGCAGGGCGAGTTACTCTAGTTTGTAATGTTAAAAACACTTTTGTAATGAAGGATGTAGAACTCCTAGAAAGTATGGGTTATTACGTTTATTTAATTCATTCCCCCCCCTACAGCGATCCAGTTCGTTTTTTATTTAATCGCGTCAGGGAGCTCTTTATGGGTTTTTATTGTGCCCTTTTTTCTGACGCTTTTTTTAGCTGGTTTAATGATTATCATACTACTATTTCTTTATTTTGGGCAAAAATTTTGGGTAAACCAACTACAATTATTGTTGGTGGCTTTGATGCAGTTTCTAGCAGATCATTAGGTTATGGAATTTTTTTAAAAAAGAATTTACGCCAATCTTTAGCAAGATTAAATTATAAAAAATGTGATCAGATTTGGGTTGTCCACAATAGCCTAAGAGATGGATGTCCAAACGCAAAAGAAGACTCAGCAACACGCTCTGGAATAAGAACGTTTATGCCAGAGCTTAAAACACCAATTTACGTGGTTCCAACAGCATATGATAGTTCTTTTTGGAGATTAGAAAGTGATAAAAAACCAAAAAGTGTGATTACTGTTGCCAACATTTCAGACTCAAGAACCCTTGAAAGAAAAGGCATTCCATTGTTTATTGATTTGGCCAGATCATTGCCTGACTTTCATTTCACAATAGCGGGAATTCTATCGAGAAAGAAACTAAAAAGTAGACTTCCAGCAAACGTTCAATTATTGGGGACTCAAACGCGAGATGAATTAAAAAGACTTTATGGTAAGCACCAATTTTATTTTCAAGGCTCTAAGGTAGAGGGTCTTCCAAATGTCTTGTGTGAGGCCATGCTTTGTGAATGTATTCCTTTAGGAAAAGCTGTTTTTGGCATACCAGATGCCATAGGAACAACAGGACTTATTTTCCAAGCAAAAGACGCAATCCCTAAAGCAATAAAATTTTTAAAAAGTAAAAAGAAATATAACGGCGCTAATGCTAGAAAGCAAATCAAAGAAGAGTATCCATTAGAACTCCGCGAAAAAGCTTTTCTTAGTGTATTCAAAAAAAGCTTAAAATGACAGTAATTAAACCTGCAATTTTAGCCTATCCAGACTCTAATAATCTAGGTGATTATATCCAAAGTATTGCTGCCAAACAATGGATTCATTCTGACCATATTTTAGGCCTAGATCGAGATCGACTTAACACTTACAACGGTCCTTCAGTAAAACTTGTAATGAACGGCTGGTTTATGGAAGAACCGTCGAACTGGCCTCCTTCAAATAAAATTATTCCTCTTTTCCTTTCTTTTCATCTTAACCCATCAGCGCAAAAGGAGATGTTAACCCCCCAAGGAATTAAATATTTAAAAGCCCACCAGCCGATAGGCTGTAGAGACAAACATACACAAAAGACACTTGAAGAAAAGGGGGTAAAAACATATTTTTCAGCCTGTTTAACCCTCGGACTCAAAAGAAACTTGTATATAGCTCCTCAAACAATTCGAAAAGGCATTCTTGTGATAAGCCCTATGGAACGGTTGTTGCCAGAGCCTAAAACATTTAGCTTAACCCAAACAAATAACTTTTTTAATATTTTGATACAGGCACTGAAATTCCCCTTTAAGTATTTTCAATATAAAATAGCGATGGGAAAACTAGATAATTTTCTTGCAGATTCTAACGAAAAGGTTTCGTGGCACTCACAACTAATTGATCGAAAAAAGGAATCAGAAAGCACCAGAATTATAGCTGCAGAAAATCAATTAAAGTTAATTGCAAGCGCACAACTAGTCATTACATCTCGAATTCATTCAGCGCTTCCTGCAGTCGCCTTTGACACCCCTGTCCTTTTTTTGTCAGACGGCTTAAACCATCCAAACCAAAAAAGTCGTTTAGAAGGAATGGAAGCTTTTTTTCCAATCATAAATTCTTCTGAATTAGCCTCTTGGAAAAACAAAAAACCAAAGCTAAGTGAAGTGCACCATCCATTTGTAAAGATGATTAGAGAAGAAATCTCAGCCTTTTTTTTAGATTAAAAACAGCGGAATAACTTAGATTCAGCGATACTGATTATCTTTGTAAAAACAAAAGTAAATGAATGTATTGGTCATTGGAGCAGGGGGGCGTGAACACACTCTTTGTTGGAAATTAAAACAAAGCCCAAAGTGTGGGCAACTTTTTGCCGCTCCAGGAAACGCAGGCACAGCTAAATGTGCTACGAACCTTCCAGTTGAGGTTAATGACTTTGAAGAAATTAAAAAAGCAGTTATAGCAAATGATATTAAGCTTGTAATTGTAGGACCAGAGGAACCCTTAGTTAAGGGGATTCATGATTTCTTTCTAAACGACACCGCGCTAGCAAAAGTTGGTGTAATTGGACCACAAAAAAAAGCAGCTACTCTTGAGGGCAGTAAGTCATTTGCAAAAGCATTTATGTCTAGACATAACATTCCCACAGCAGCATACGATGAATTTACTGCAGAAAACTTGCAAGAAGGAGAAGCCTTTTTAGCGCAAAGCAATCCCCCATATGTTTTAAAGGCAGATGGCCTTGCCGCAGGTAAAGGAGTTTTGATTATTGATGATCTAGAAGAAGCTAAAAAAGAATTACGTCATATGCTTTTAGAGCGAAAATTTGGTAATGCCTCAAGCAAAGTAGTAATTGAGGAGTTCCTGCCAGGCATAGAACTTTCTTGTTTTGTTTTAACGGACGGCTCCTCCTATCTCACTCTTCCGATGGCTAAAGATTATAAGCGAATTGGCGAGGGAGACACAGGGCTGAATACTGGTGGAATGGGCGCTGTTTCTCCAGTGCCTTTTGTTACAGAAGCTTTTAAAGAAAAAATAGAGCGGCAAATCATAAAACCGACCATTGAAGGTCTTCAAAAAGACGGAATGCCCTTCAAAGGGTTTGTGTTTATTGGACTAATTAAAGTTGGAGAAGATCCCAAAGTAATAGAATATAATGTTCGATTAGGTGATCCAGAAACAGAGGTTGTCCTTCCACGAATTAAAAATGACTTGTTGACTCTTTTTGAGGCGGTTCATGAAGAAAAACTAGACGAAATTTCTTTAGAGGTAGACCCATCTTTTGCTGCAACGATAGTTGCAACATCTGGCGGATATCCAGAAGCTTATGAAAAAGAAAAAACAATTTATGGATTAGAAGGCCAGGAGGATAAAATGATTTTTCATGCGGGAACCACCCAGCAAGGAGAAGAAATAAAGACTTCAGGAGGCAGAGTACTTGCCATAACCTCTTTTGGCATAAAACATCAGGAAGCCATAAAAGATTGTTACGAAACCCTGAGTAAGATAAGTTTTGAAGGAATCAATTATCGAAAAGATATAGGGTTTGATTTATAAAAAAGAATGTGCAGAAGGATCTCTATCTTCTTCACCACTTTTGTCAAATAAATTAAGCTGAACGATCCAATAGATTAAGGCGGAGAATCCAACAAAAAGAAAAATCCAATTAACACTATTTGCAAGGGCCCAATTACCCTCCTCAATTTGACGCAAAAAAGCGTAAGGAAGAAAAAGAAATTCTTCAAATAACCAGGCAATACCTTCAAAAAAAGCTTTCATAAATGAGTATATTTAAAAATTGATTAAAAAACCAAACTAATTATGTTTGCAAATGTATTTAAAAGGGTAAGCATAGAGTCCTTAATAGCCTCTTTTTTTTTATGTGTTTTGGCAAACGTATTTGTAACGTATTGCGTTACGAAGGGAAACATTAACATGCAAGCCTCAGTAAAAATAATTTATATGAGCCTGGCTTCTATCAGTATTATTTTAACAATTGCTTTTTCAGAATCAAGACGATTAAACCAATCGTTTGGCTCCATACATCTTCTATCAATTCCAATATGCGTTCTTTTATTTAATCAGCAAGGAGGATTTGTTTTAGACAAGGTAATTGTTTTAGTTGCTATTTTAATGGCAATTACTCTTTTTTCAAAAGACTATAAAATAGTGCCCCCAACAAAAGCCCTTTTTTTATTAGGTGTTTTGTTTACTATCATTAGTTTTATAAACAGTTATTACGCGTTTTTTTTTATCACACCTCTACTAATTTTAAAAGAAGTTAAACATAGAAGCGTCAAAAATATTATGGCCTTTTTTGTAGGGTTAATTTTAACTCTGCAATCATTGTGCTTAATTTCTTATCTGGCTACAGGATCTTTTTTTTACAATACAATGTCTTTAAAAACTCAATTATCAGTAGACGGATTTTATTCATCAGATGATTTAGTTTGGAGTGTGACTGTATTTATTGCACTTTTAATGGCAACTATTTTTAGGCCCACTAAATACAAAAGAAAAGCTCAAGGAAACAATACACAAAGAACATTTTCGTTTATGCTGATATTTTTATTAATCAGCATTTTCTGTCGATACTATAATATAAGTAAAGGCGAAGGAGTATGGCTAGAAAGCTTTATTCCAGCAGCGTTTTTTATAGGAATTGCTATTGATACCATAAAGAATAGTCAGCTAAAAAACATTATAATAACTGTTGTGATTTTCGCATCAATAAGTTTAAAATTATTTGCCTACGATTTAATTTCTTTTTGAGAAAAAAATTACATAAAACTATACATCATCATAATTAAGGCTAATCTGTTCTGTTTGCGCAATAGCTTGGCAGCTCAAAACAAGGCCTTCTTCTAATTCTTCATCAGTTAAAACTTGATTACTTTCCATACCAGCCCGACCTTGAGTTACCCTTGCTATACAACTGCTACAAACACCTCCTTGACAAGAATAGGGAACATCTATCTTTGCTTTAAGCGCGATATCTAAAAGTGTTTTTCCTGGAATTAATTCCAAAGAGTGCGTAACTTCATCACAGGTTAAAGAAAATAATCCTTTTTTTGCAGCTTCTGTCACTTCAGTTTTTTTCGTATTTGAGGAAAACAATTCAAAAAATAGATTTTCTTTAGAAACCCCTTTTTCTAACAATTTATCTGAGGACATTTTGATCATTGATTCAGGTCCGCAGAGATAAAAAGAAGCCTCCGAAGGCGCTTCTATTTGGCGAATTAAATAGTTAATTATCGAAGGGTCAATTCTTCCAAAGCGAGAATTCTCAAGATTACTCTGGCTAAATACCCAATTAATTTTAAATCTATTGGCGTACTTTTTTTCAAGTAAAAGAAGTTCATCGTAAAACATTGTTTTTTCAGGACTTTTATTTCCATATAATAAGACAAATGAGGTGTCTTGATTTCCAAGAAGAACAGATTTTACTATCGATATAATAGGAGTAATTCCACTACCTGCTGCAATTCCTACAACCGTTTTAGTTTGTCTAGATTCTTTTAGCGTAAAACGTCCTTCAGGAACCCCTACTTTAAATTCATCTCCAACTGAAAGTGATTGATTAACATAGGTAGAAAACACTCCGCCAGGAACCTCTTTAATACCTACCTGAAGATTACCCGATTGTGGAGAAGAACAAATTGAATAAGAACGCCTCACAGCCACCTTATCTATAGTCGCCTCAAGGCTTATGTATTGTCCCGCTGCAAAGACAAAAGGTGTAATTAGATTTTTAGGAACCTCTAGAGAAACAACAACAGATTTAGCAGTTAAGCGGTCAATTGCAGAAACTTTGAGAGAATGTGATGTAGACATTTTTTTTACAAATTTAAAAATCATTATCATTGCCCCAAGGAAATTCACAAACAATTTTAAATGGAATACACTTTTCAAAAATCTCTTGGTCTTTCAAAAAAGAAGTTTTTTAGAGCACCTCAGTGGGAACTTAAATTAGCGGTACGTATTTTAATTGGTTTTTTAGTTCTATATTTTTTAGTTGCTTTTTTATTTTTAGGGATTGGCCTTTTTTTTATCCTAAGGAAAGAATTTCCAGAACAAGACCCAGTAAGTATTATTAACCAGTGGGTAATTTTTTATTTTGGTGCAGATATATTGGCACGTTATTTTTTACAAAACCCACCCGTAACTGACGTAAAAGCGCTTCTTATTATGCCTATACCTAAGAAAAGAATCATTAGAGGGGTTATGCTTCGTTCTCTTTCTTCAATTTTTAACTGGTTTTCGGTTCTTTTACTACTTCCCTTTTGTATCGTTGTGAGTATTGAAAATGGAGCGACATATTTTATTTGGAGTTGGTTTTTTGCGATGTTATTAATAACAGGGACTAATAATTTTCTGGTGTTTTTAATTAATAAAAACAAGAATGTAGCCATAGGCACCCTTTTTTTTTTAGCAGGGGGCTATTTACTTGAATATTATATGAATGTTCCTGTAATTTCTTCAATTGGAATTGGTTTTGAGGAACTATATAACCAACCATTGTGGATCCTTGTAATTTTATTGTTTTTTTTAGCTGTATTACAATTGACAGCGACATTTTTAAAAAAAGAATTATTCTTAGACAAAGGCCTAAGCAAGAAAAAAGAAAAAATTGTAGGATCAAAGTTATATTTTTTAGACCGCTTGGGACCACTGGGGGGTCTTTTGAAAAACGATATCCGCTTAATTATTCGAAACATTCGCGCTAGACAAGTTGTTTTGGTAACAGTCTTTTTTTTGTTTTATGGATTAATTTTTTTCACACAAGAGATTTATTTAGAGCGTCCAGGTATTTTGATTTTTGCCGGAATTTTTATAACAGGGGGCTTTACCATGACATTTGGGCAGTACATTCCCGCATGGGATAGTGAATATTATAGTATGTTAATGAGTCAAAACCTTAACTACAAAAGATACCTGAAATCAAAGCTTTATTTACTCATGTTTTCAGTAGTTATTAGTATGGTTCTCTCTTTGCCCTACCTTTATTTTGGTGAAAAAGTTATGGTACTTATAATAGGGTGTGGTATTTTTAATTTTGGACTAGGTGCTTTAATAAGTCTTTTTTCTGGGGCTTATAATGCTACCCCCCTAAAGCTAAATGTTAAAGCGAAAGCTTTTGAAAACACCAAAGGATTTAATTTAACTCAATTTATTTTTGCAATTCCCAAGTTAGTGCTTCCAGTTCTTGTTTTTTATATCCCATATTTCTTTTTAGGATTTAATGCTGGAATTTTGGGACTTATTACCTCAGGTCTGGGAGGGTTTATTTTTAGAAATCAAATTTTAGGCTGGATTGAAAAAATTTATCAATTAAAGAAATACGAAACTTTAGCCGCATTTAACAAATAAAAGATATGATTAAAGCCTATTCACTAACAAAAGAGTATGGAGGAGAAAAAGTATTAAATCTCTCAGAACTAGTAATACCTAAAGGAGAGCTTTTCGGATTAATTGGAAATAATGGTGCAGGAAAAACCACTTTTTTTAGTCTTTTATTAGACCTAATAGAAGCAACAAGTGGAACCGTTGAGATCAACAACATTATGGTTCACCAAAGCGAGGCGTGGAAACCCTATATTTCTGCATTTATTGACGAAAGCTATTTAATCGGGTATTTAACTGTTGAGGAATATTTTTATTTTTTGGGAAGCCTGAGAGGAAAAACAGAAGTAGAGATTGACTCTTGGATTAAGTCATATGAACCTTTTTTTAATGAAGAGATTTTAAATCAAAAAAAATACCTTCGAGATTTTTCCAAAGGGAATCAGAAAAAGGTAGGCATAGTAGGGGCTTTAATTGGACAGCCTGAGGTAATTGTTTTAGACGAACCGTTTGCGAATTTAGATCCCACCACACAAATAAGATTAAAAAGTCTAATTAAAGAAGAGGCAATAAATAATGGGACGACTTTCTTGATTTCTAGCCATGATTTAACCCATGTTACGGAAGTTTGTGACAGAATTGTTTTATTAGATAAAGGAACTGTTTTAAAAGACATTAAAAAGACGTCTTCTACCTTAAAAGAATTAGAGCAATATTTTTCTAATTAATCTTCATAGTATTATATACTAAAATCCTTGTTTTCAAGTTATTATCTTACAAGTAGAAGAGATGACAACATTGCGGCCTTTTTTTTGGCTATCACTTACTTTTATATTGATTTTATTTTCTTGTAGCACATCTAAAAAAAGATTGCTGAATCAAGAATACCACACCCTTGTCACAAAGTATAATGTCTTGTTTAACGGGAAAGAAGCTTTTTCAATTGGGGAAGAGATTTTATCAGAAGCTTTTGAAGATAATTTTTATGCTTTGCTGCCGATAGAGCCAATAAATTTAAATGGAGAAAATATTGATGAGCCAACTATTATTCCAGGTTTTGATCGCGCAGAAGAAAAAGCAGTAAAAGCCATTCAAAAACATTCCATTAAAATAAATGGTTTCCAATACAACCGTAAGATAGACGAGTCATACTTATTATTAGGGCAAGCACGATATTTTGATCGGAGGTTTTTCCCAGCCTTAGAGGCATTTAATTTCCTTTTGGAAAGCGGCGCTAATCAAAATGTTTATTTACAGGGTAAAATATGGCGTGAAAAAACAAACATCAGGCTTAAAAACCACCAATTAGCCATTAAGAATCTACGCCCTCTAGCCATGAGACTTATCTCACGAAACAAACACTTCTCTCAAGCTAACGCAACCCTAGCAAGCGCTTTCATTAATTTAAAAGAAATAGATTCAGCGAGTTTTTATATTAAAAGAGCTGCGCTGAAAGCACCCAAAAGAAAATTAAAAGCGCGTTATCTATTTATAACAGGCCAGCTTTTTGAAAGCCTAGGCAAAAAAGATTCAGCCTTATGGGCTTACCAGGAAATAATTGCTTTAAAAAGAAAGGCACCCCGCAAATTTTCAATACAGGCAAAAATAAAAAAAACTCTTTTAGACAGTTCAGCTCTTTTCGAAGATCGTATCCAGTCACTATCTAATTTAAGTAAAAATTTCGAAAACCTTCCCTATCTGCACGTATTGAATCGTTCAATGGGGACTTTGTATTTGGAAGAAGTTCAAGATAGCATCGCCTTAGTCTATTTTGAAAAGTCACTTCAATCACCATCAATTGATTCCTTTACTCAAATTGAAAATTATCAAGATTTAGCCGAATATAATTTTGAAAAAGGCAACTACCTTGAAACAGGATTGTATTTAGATAAACTACTCCCTCTTTTTGAAGAGACCTCGCCCGCTTTTAAAAAACTAAAAAGAAAACGTGACAATCTTTCTGAAGTTATTATTTATGAAAAAACACTTCAACAAACAGATAGCCTGATATCTTTAATGTCTCTTTCAAAAATGGAACAGCTTCAATTTTTTAAGAGGTATATTGACGAGAAGAGGGCAATAGAAGAGAAAAATTTAGAAAAGCAATCTAAAAAAAGAGAATTTCAGTTTCAGAATAATGCAAATAACTCTTTTTATTTTTATAATCCTAGGCTTGTTTTAAAGGGACAACAAATGTATAAAGCCAATTGGGGAGATCGCCCTAATGTTGATAATTGGCGTCAGGCTGCAGTAATTCAAAACGTCTTAAATACCACTAAAAAAACTAGGAATAGGGTGCTAAAAAAAGTAGTTTTTATACAACAAACACCAGAAAGTTATTTAGAGGCTCTGCCCAAAAAATCGAAAACTAAAGACAGCATTATCAACGTAAATCAAAAAGCATACCTCCAGCTAGGAATGATTTACAAAGAAAAATTCGGGGACTTTCCCTTAGCCACAGAAAGATTAGAAACCCTGCTTTTAAATGATCCCCCAAAAGGAATAGCTGTTCAAGCCCTTTACCATTTATACAAAATGAATGAAAATGAATTCCCTAAAAAAGCATTAATCTATAAAGAAAGATTAATAGAAAAGCACCCTAAAAGTACTTTTGCAATGCTTCTTTTAGACCCAGAAAACTATGATACATCAGGGATTATTACTCCAGAAAAAATATACCAGAATGTTTTAACCCTATTTGAAAAACAAGACTTTAAAAAAGTCTTGTTAGAAATCAATGCTCTTGATGTGGCAATTAGCGGGAGTAGAATAGCTCCAAAAATAGCACTTCTTAAAGCACACGCCCTAGGAAGGCTTAAGGGAGTTGATACTTGGAAAGAATTATTATTAGAAGTGGGAACAAGTTATAGCGCTGCCCCAGAGGGATTGTATGCAAAAGAATTGTTGGCACAAATAATAAGTCAGGACGATTTAAAAGAATCAGGGCCAGTCTATAAAAATTATAAATGGATTTTTCCTTTTTTAAGTGAGGATAAAGAAAGTGCAATGGCCTTTTTTAAAAAGTTAAAAGAAACCATAGCTAATAACAAAGAAAGGTGGAATGTAAGTCAAGATGTTTATAATGAAGAGTATGATTTTATTGTGGTTCACGGAATTAGGGATTTACAAGAAATCAAAGCATTGAAGGGGTTAGATAGCATCGATACTTTTTTGGAATTAAATACAAAAGATAATTTTGTAACTTTGGCGTCCGAATATCGGACATACATTAAAAATAAAAACTGGAAAAACACCTTAAAATGAAAGGATTAGACACAAATGGACAGTATAGTAAAATAGATAAAAGCACTATTTTAAAAGGTTCAATTAATGCTCAAACGGACATTCGAATTGACGGGAAACTAGAGGGAGATGTTGAGACTACCGGAAAAGTTATAATCGGAAAAGAGGCATCAGTTAATGGAAAAGTTATCTGTACAAATGCAGATATTGAAGGCTCTTTTAAAGGAAATTTAACCGTTTCAGGAACTCTTACTCTTAAAACAGGAAGCAACTTGGAGGGCGAAGTTCATATTCAAAAACTAGTTGTAGACTCGGGGGCAATATTTAATGCAAATTGCTCTATGCACTCTGAAAAAGATGGGATAAAAAAATTAACAGATTCCCGTGAAAAAACAGCCTAATCGCTGGCTTATCTTTTCTAGCTTAGCCTTTCAAATTGGAGCTATTATTTATGGAGCGGTTTGGATAGGTCAATATTTAGACACTTTTTATGGGAATCAAAAAAGCCTTTTTACTTTGCTATTAACTGTTTTTGGGTTGGTTGCTATTATATATTTGATCATTAAACAGACTAAACATCTTTAAGGCGTTATTATGTTAAAAAAGCCTTTTTACATCATTCCCTTATTTGTATTAATGATTTTGGCGCTTTTTATTCATAGTAAGTTATTGCCAATTCGCACTGATTTTCTAATTCAAAGCTATGCGATTAATACGCTTTTGGCCACGGTAGCATTAATTCTTTTGAGCTGGGGGATTAACTCTAAAAAAGAAAATCTATCAAGCCTATATTTACTTACCGTTGCATTAAAATTATCAGTATATTTTCTTTTTTTTGCTCCCCACTTTAAAATTGATGGAATAATAACACGACCAGAATTTTTTATATTTTTTGTTCCTTACGCAATTGGCCTTTTAGTCGAAATCATTGTTTTAGCAAGACGTTTTCGCTGATTTTAAAGTAAAAAACAGCATCTTTTTTATTATTTTAAAAAAGATGCTTAAAAAAACTTTTAATTATTTCTTTATTTATCGGAAAACCCTACATTTGCAGCGCTTAAAAACACCATTTACAATCAAGTTTTATGCCGTTAGTGCCAAACAAATTTTATTCAATTTTCACTTTATTTATAGTGATATTTTTTACGGTCAACACGGTGCAAGCTAAAGACGCTGAAGCTTCAGTGGATTTGAAAAAAGAAATCAAAGAATACATCACACATCACCTTCAGGATGCCTATGACTTCAGTTTGTTTTCATATACCAACAAATCTGGAAAACACATTTATATAGGATTTCCTCTTCCTGTAATTTTATGGGATGAAGAATTACACGTTTTTTTATCATCAAAACTTGATCATGGAGAAAAATTAGTTGCCTCAGGCAATAAATACTATAAATTAGACCACGGCAAAATATACAGGACGGATGCCTCTGGAGTTATTTCCTATGATGAGAGCCATCATGTTAAAAACATAGCTCCTCTAGATCTATCGATCACCAAGGGAGTCGCGAGTATGATTCTGATAGCGACATTAATGTTTTTCTTGTTTAGAAGCTTAGCAAGATCTTATGAGAAAAATGGAGGAGTTCCAAATGGTATTGGGCGTTTTTTTGAGCCAATAGTTTTGTACATCAGAGATGATATAGCACGCCCGAACATTGGAGACAAAAAGCACGGAAAGTACATGAGTTTTTTGTTAACGGTTTTCTTTTTCATCTGGTTTTTAAACATTCTTGGCCTAACCCCATTAGGTGTTAACGTTACTGGAAACATAGCCGTGACATTTGGTCTAGCATTACTAACATTTTTAATTACAAACCTTACTGGCACAAAAGATTATTGGTTACACATATTTGATCCCTTAGGGTCTTCAATGAAATGGTTTGCCAAAATACCATTATATGTTATTTTGATTCCTATTGAGGTTTTAGGAATCTTCATTAAACCTTTCTCCTTATTAATTCGATTGTATGCAAATATGCAGGCGGGTCATATTGTTTTGATGAGTTTAATCGGACTAATGTTTATATTTAAAAGCTGGTTGGGAAGTCCATTGTCTTTTGGACTGGCTTTTGCAATCTCAATTATAGAATTATTAGTGGCTTTATTACAAGCCTATATATTCACGATGCTATCTGCGCTTTACTTTGGTTTTGCCGCAGAGGAACACGAGCATCATTAACGTAAACACAATAATGTGTCAAAAAAAAGTATGTTTAATTTAAATTTATAATTATGGAAATTCCAGTAATGGTTGGAGCCGGATTAGTAGTAATCGGCGTAGGTATGGGTATCGGTAGAATCGGTGGTTCTGCAATGGAAGCGATTGGTCGTCAACCAGATGCTTATGGTAAAATTCAAACAGCGATGTTAATTGCTGCTGCCCTTGTGGAGGGAATTGGTTTTGCTGCACTTTTTGCAGTATAATAAAACACGCCTTTTGGGGCGCTTTTAAACTTAAGTTTTAAACTATGGAAAAACTAATAGGTGAATTTTCTTTAGGATTGTTCTTTTGGCAATCCCTAATTTTCCTAGGCTTGTTATTCATGCTTAAAAAATTTGCATGGAAACCAATTTTAGATGCTGTTAATGATCGTGAAACTTCAATTAAAGATGCACTAGCTTCCGCAGAAGCTGCTCGAGACGAGATGAAGAATTTACAATCTGACAATCAGCGTATTTTAAAAGAAGCAAGAGCAGAAAAAGAGTCATTACTCAAAGAAGCTCGTTCCACTCGTTCTGAATTAATTAACAACGCTAAAGAAGAAGCCCAAGAAGAAGCTCAAAAAATCTTGTTACAAGCACAAGATGCTATTCAAAGCGAAAAGCGCGCGGCAGTAAAAGAGCTTAGAGAACAAGTGGGCTCAATAGCAATGGAGATTGCAGAAAAAGTATTACAAAAGGAATTGGAAAATAAAGATCGACAACTTGAGTTGGTAGATCAATTATTACAAGATACTAAACTTAAGTAAATGAGAGGAACACGGGCTGCCCTTCGCTATGCTAAAGCAATGCTTTCGTATGCTCAAGAGTCAAAAGCTGCTGAAGTCGTTGCTAAAGATATGCATGCCTTAATTTCTTTATTGCATGAGAATAACGAAGTTCAAACAGTACTTGAAAATCCAATTCTTCCTGTAGCTGAAAAAGAGGCTGTGTTAAAAGAATTATTTTCTCATGCAAGCCCAGAAACATTTAAACTATTTTCTTTATTAGCAGCAAAAAACCGTTTATCAATACTTGTGGCTACTGGAGAACAATATGTTCAACTTTATGCTCAATCCCAAGGAGAAGTCACAGCTATTGTAACTACGGCAGTTGAGCTTACCCCCTCACTAAAACAATTGGTTTTAGAGAAAGCAAAAGGATTAACTAAAGACAACGTTCAACTTGAAAATAAAATCAATCCAGAAATTATAGGCGGATTTATTTTAAAGATTGGTGATTTACAATATGATGCGAGTGTTTCACATCAGTTAAAATCAATAAAAGCAACATTAATAAATACGAATTCGATCTAAAATAAACGATCATGGCAGATGTAAATCCCGCTGAAGTTTCAGCAATATTAAAAAAACAATTATCCGGTTTTAGCTCAGCATCCACTTTGGATGAGGTAGGAACGGTATTAGAGGTGGGAGATGGTATTGCCCGCGTGTTTGGTCTTTCCAATGCACAATATGGCGAATTAGTTTCTTTCGATAAAGGCCTCGAAGGAATGGTGCTTAATCTAGAAGAAGACCACGTAGGGGTTGTATTGTTAGGCCCTTCAAAAGGTGTTAAAGAAGGTGATATAGTAAAAAGAACCCAACGAATTGCCTCTATTAAAGTAGGAGAAGGCGTTGTGGGTCGCGTTGTTAACACATTAGGAAAACCTATTGATGGAAAAGGAGATTTACAAGGAGAACTTTATGAAATGCCTTTGGAGCGAAAAGCACCTGGGGTAATTTTTCGACAGCCGGTAAATGAACCTCTTCAAACAGGTATTAAATCTATTGACGCCATGATTCCTGTTGGTCGTGGTCAAAGAGAATTGGTTATTGGTGATCGCCAAACTGGAAAAACAACCGTTTGTATAGATACAATATTGAACCAGAAAGAATTTTATGATGCAGGTGAACCCGTTTATTGTGTTTACGTCGCCATTGGTCAAAAAGCATCTACAGTTGCAGGTATTGCAAAAACATTCGAAGATAAGGGCGCAATGGCCTATACAACTATCGTAGCGGCAAATGCATCTGACCCTGCACCAATGCAAGTTTATGCGCCTTTCGCAGGAGCGGCAATTGGAGAATATTTTAGAGATACAGGAAGGCCTGCATTAATTATTTATGATGACCTTTCAAAACAAGCGGTAGCATACCGTGAAGTCTCTCTTTTATTACGCCGTCCTCCAGGAAGAGAAGCTTATCCTGGGGATGTTTTTTATCTTCATTCTCGTTTATTAGAGCGGGCAGCAAAAGTTATTGCAGATGATAATATTGCTAAAGAAATGAATGATCTTCCTGCTTCATTAAAAGAAAAAGTAAAAGGAGGCGGTTCATTAACTGCACTTCCTATTATTGAAACTCAAGCAGGTGATGTTTCGGCATATATTCCAACTAACGTAATCTCAATTACAGATGGACAAATTTTCTTGGAGTCTGATTTATTTAACTCCGGAGTTCGTCCTGCAATTAATGTTGGAATTTCAGTATCTCGTGTAGGAGGGAATGCTCAGATTAAATCCATGAAAAAAGTATCTGGAACTTTAAAGTTAGATCAAGCTCAGTTCCGTGAATTGGAAGCATTTGCAAAATTTGGTTCTGATTTAGACGCAGTTACCTTAAATGTAATTGAAAAAGGAAGGCGTAATGTTGAGATACTAAAACAAGCTCAAAATGATCCATTTACTGTAGAAAATCAAACAGCTATTATTTATGCGGGTTCTAAAAATCTTTTACGCAAAGTTCCGGTAAATCAAGTAAAAGCTTTTGAAAGAGCTTATTTGGATGAATTAAATGCTAAACATCGTGAAACATTAGACACCATCAAATCAGGAAAACTAACAGACGAGGTTTTGGATACGTTAAATGCAGTTGCTAAAAGTATTTCTGCCCAATTCGAATAAATTACTATGGCTAATTTAAAAGAAATACGGAATAGGATAGCATCAGTCTCATCGACAATGCAAATTACATCAGCCATGAAAATGGTTTCAGCCTCAAAATTGAAGAAAGCCCAAGACGCTATTTCTGCCATGCGGCCATATTCGGACAAGTTAACAGAGCTTATTCAAAATTTAAGTGGGTCAATTTCTGGAGACACTCCAAATCCATACACACAAGAACGACCTACAAAAAATACACTTATAGTAGCTATTACATCTAATCGCGGATTATGTGGAGGATTTAATTCTAATATCGTTAAGGCAGTCACACAATATGTAAATGACCATAGTAATGAGAAGGTTTTGGTGATGACTTTAGGAAAAAAAGGAGATGATGTTTTATCTAAAACACAAACAATTGTTGCTAACAATAATAATATTTTTGATGATCTTAGTTTTACTAAAAGTGGTGACATAGCTCAAGGATTTATGGATTCTTTTGCCGCGAAAGAATATGACAAGGTTGTAGTTCTATATAACCGTTTCAAAAATGCTGCTACCCAAATAGTTACTAAAGAGACACTTCTTCCTATTATCGCAAAAAAAACAGAGATTGATACAAGTTCAATAGATTATATTTTTGAACCAACACAAGAAGAAATTGTCAATCAATTGTTACCAAAAAGCATTAAAATGCAGCTTTTCAAAGCCTTGAGGGATTCTTTTGCCAGTGAACACGGTGCCCGAATGACAGCTATGCATAAGGCAACAGATAATGCTACAGAAATGCGAGACCAACTTAAATTAACATATAATAAAGCCCGTCAAGCTTCGATTACTAATGAAATTTTAGAAATTGTAGGGGGTGCAGAAGCACTTAACAACTAAAATAACTTTAATGTAATATTTAAAGCTCCGCTCTAGGCTTTTTTATTTAATTATCGCATGGTTGAGTTTTTGGCCTAACTTTTTAATATTATTTTATAAATAAATCCATCACAAGAAATACTTTTATTAAAAATAAAGAGAATATTAAATTGAGCTTTAAATTAAGTAAAAGTTATTATTATTATTTATCTTTTTAAAATGATTGCTATGAAACACAAATCATCAATTTGGTTACCAGTACTTTTTCTTTTAACCCATTCATTTATTTCTTGCCAAAAAGAGTCTTCAGATCTGGAATCAGAAATTGAGGCAGAAGAAATAGTTGTTATAATAGATCCATTTTATGCGGTCTTGACAGAAGACAGTAATCTTCAAGATTACTGGGATTTATTTGTAGCCGATGCAATTCGCTCTGGTAAAGTAGATCCTGGAACAGGACGTAACGTTAACATTTTTTTTGGCACAGAGCCAGATTTTGCCTCAGGGGTAACTTCAGACCACGCTGGAAGAGCGTATAATATTTGTGATGCAAATACAGTTAGTTTTGAAATAATTGAATCTTTTTGGGAAGATTTTACGGTAGTACAGCGTCTCTACACTTTTTACCATGAAGCTGGACACGCCCGTTATAAATATCGTCACCCTTGTGAATCGAATGAATGCACTTCAAGCCCTGAAGACTTCCCTGTAATGTGGCTCTCTGTACTTCCAGCAAATACTCCTTTAGAGGAGTTTATAAAAGATAAAGACAATTTCTTTAAGCAGAGATGGGAAGGAATACGCTATTTTAATTGCTCTTCTTAATAAAAATAAATCTGGATGATAATAGATCAGACAACAAAGATTTTTAGCGATGATCTGATTAATCCTTTAACTTTAATTTTGGGAGTAACAGGACTTATTTTTTATGTTGCAGGTTATATTCAATTTAAATATCCTCCAAAAAAAATAAATAATTTTTATGGTTACCGCACTAAGACATCTATGCGAAGCCAGGAGGTATGGAATTTTTCACAAACTTTATCAGCTAAAAAAATTCAACAGTTAGGGATTTGTTTATTTTTCGGTGGAATTTTTGCATACCTTATTAATATTGATCCGTTCTTTGGAATGTGGACTGGAATTTGGCTAGTTACAGTATTACCCATTCTTTTGATTTTTAAAATAGAAAAGGAACTTAAAAGGCACTTTCCCAAAACATAGTTTTTGGTTGAAAAAGCAAGGAAAGAATTTTTGTAAACCAAAAGAAGTAGCCATCCAGTTTTGTATTTTTATCATGCATAAAATAAAAACAATGATCCAGGTTCAAGTTCAAAACGAAAGCCCATATGAATTGCCGAGTTACGCTACGATTTCTTCGGCAGGCGTAGATTTAAAAGCGGTTTTAGAGGCGCCACTTGTTCTTAATCCTTTAGAGCGCAAAGTAATAGGAACAGGGTTAAAAATTGCCTTACCGGAGGGCTTTGAAGCACAAGTAAGGCCTAGAAGTGGATTGGCAGCCAAGCATGGAGTTTCAGTGCTCAATGCTCCAGGGACGATAGATGCCGATTACCGGGGAGAGATAGGGGTTATTTTAGTAAACCTATCGAATGATCCATTTATAATTGAGCCGGGCGAAAGAATTGCACAACTTGTTTTAGCACGCTATGAGCAAATAGAATGGAAACTCACTAATATTCTTTCTGAAACAAATCGGGGGAATGGTGGTTTCGGAAGTACAGGAAAATAAATAGAAGATGAAAATTATTGTACCCATGGCAGGGCGAGGCTCTAGACTTCGCCCGCATAGTTTAACTACTCCAAAACCACTTCTTCAAGTAGCGGGAACCCCAATTGTTCATCAATTAATTCATGAAATTGCAAAAGTTGTTGACAGCCCTATTACAGATATTGGTTTTATTCTTGGTGATCCAGCTTTTTTTGGAGACGCAGTAGAAACTTCTTTAATTACTCTTGCAGAATCATTAGGGGCAATACCTCATATTTTCAGGCAATTGCAACCTTTAGGAACAGGACATGCAATTATGTGTGCTGCAGAAATCTTGGAGGGCCCCACTGTAGTAGCATACGCGGACACACTAATTCGTGCAGATTTTTCCCTGAATGCTGATGCTGATGCAGTTATTTGGGTTAAACAAGTTACCCGACCAGAAGCCTTTGGAGTAGTGGAACTGAATTCAGAAAATACCATTATAAATTTAGTTGAAAAGCCAAAAGATTTTGTGTCTGATTTGGCAGTAATTGGCATCTATTATTTTAAGCAAATTGAATTTTTAAAAGAAGCGCTAGAAGAGGTTGTAAAAAAACGTCTTCAATCTGGGGAAGAATATCAAATCAATCAAGGTATTTTAGCAATGATGCGAAGTGGGAAAATATTCAAGACAGGAACTGTAAAAGCTTGGATGGATTGTGGAAATCCGAAAGTTACTTTGAAAACAAATTCAGTAATGCTCGCTTTTAAAGAGGCTGAAGGGGAAAATTTGATAGATTCTTCAGCAATTATTGATAACAGTACAATTATTCCACCATGCTTTATTGGAAAAAACGTACACTTAAAAAACAGCACGATCGGACCTGGAGTTTCCATAGGGGAAGGCACCAAAATTATTAACAGCCAACTTAAAAATGCATTGATTCAAAATTATAGTCACATAGAAAACATTCAATGTGACAAAGCAATGATTGGGAATCATGTACGTTATAATGGAAACCCTACCTTTGTAAGTCTAGGGGATTACTCGGAATTGTATTAATTATGACTCAAAAGTTTCATCATCATGTTTTTATTTTAGGAATAATATTATTTTTTTCGGCATGTAAAACAGTAGCTGTACTGCCTACAAATAAACCTCTTAAAAATGTAGATATTGCTGCATTGGTTTCAAAAACTAAAGCTAAATATCCTAAGATTGACAAGCTTCGTTCTCGAATTAGAGCAACTTATGACGACGGAAAACGCAAACAGCAATTAATAATACAATTAAGATTAGAGAACAAAAAGAAAGTATGGCTAAGCGCCACTATGATCATTCCTATAGCAAAATTGATGATTACCCCACAAGGGATTTCTTTTTATGAAAAATTTCAAAAAAATTATTTTGAAGGAGATTTTGATATTATTAATACTCCCCTTAAATCTTCTTTTAGTTATATTGATGTAGAAAATCTATTACTGGGAAAACCCGTTGTAGATCCATCAGAAGGGCGATGGAAGCAAATCTCAAACCCACAATATTATATTTTACTACCTCAAGGAAAACGCTTGGGAATTACTCCAACTCTATTTTATGACCCCGCTACTTTTTTACTAAAAGAACAGCGATTACTTATTCCTGGCACATCACAAACATTGACTATAAAATATTTAAATCACAGTCGTATAAGCGGAGAAACCCTTCCTCAAAGTATTGAGATAAGTCTTTTTGATGGAAAAAATTTTCAGCGTTTAGATTTAGAGTTTACTCGAACTGATTTTCCGAATGCCCTAAATTTCCCTTTTGAAATACCAGAAGGGTATTCAAAAATAAAATTATAAGATGAAAAGAGCCTTTATTTTTATCGCTCTTTTTTTATTCATTTCAGAAGCTGTTCTGGCTCAGAACAACAATAAGCGACAAAAAGAACTAGAGGTGCAGCGCCTTCGTTTAAAAAAAGAAATTAAGCAAATCAACGAGCTTCTTTTCACTAACACTAAAACACGTAAAAATGCCCTTACAGAAGCAGAAGACTTACAGGTTAAGTTAAATGTCCGATCAGAATTGATTAAAGTCACAAATGAACAGGCCAATCTTTTAACTAGGCGCATCAGCTCAAACGAACGAAACATTGGCAAGCAGCGAAATGAATTAAAGGTTTTAAAAAAGGACTATTCTAAAATGATTCAAAAGTCATACGCAGCTAAATCCTTACAAAATCGATTAATGTTTTTGTTTTCATCTGAAAACTTTTTACAGGCCTATAAAAGAGTTCAATATTTAAAACAATATGCAAGTTTTCGAAGAAAACAAGGAATTGCAATTGGAGACAAAACACAGCTACTTCAAAAACTAAACAAAACTTTAATAGAAGAGAAGACAAAAAAAATTAGCCTTGTTGAAGACAATAGATTAATACAGGAACAACTTTCAAAAGAGCGCAAAGAGCAAGAGGCATTAATTAAAACTCTAAGGCGAAAAGAAAAGTTGCTAAACACTCAAATATCCAAAAAAGAAAAGCAGACCACAGCTATAAATAAGGAGATTGATCGCTTAATCCGTGAAGCTATTCTAGCTTCCAATAAAGCCGCAGGCAAGAAAGGGAATAAAACGTTTGAGCTCACACCAGAAGCTAGATTAATTTCAGCTAATTTTCAAGCAAATAAAGGACGCCTGCCTTGGCCTTTAGAAAAGGGTGTGGTAATACAACGTTTTGGTCGCCAACCACATGCAGTTGTGAAAACAACAATAATACAAAGTAATGGTGTTACTATAGCAACTGAACCCTCTTCCCAAGTTCGGACTGTTTTCGAAGGTGTAGTAATGTCTGTGGTAACTTTTAAAGGAAGTAACCCCTCTGTTTTAATTAGACATGGAAATTACATTTCTGTATATAAAAATTTAGGAAAATTATATGTGAAAAAGGGAGATAAAGTTCAAGCTAAACAAACTATAGGAGAAGTTTTTACCAATAAGCAGACAGGTAAAACACAATTACAATTCAGTATTTTCAGCAATGTAAATGCCCTAGACCCCAAAGGCTGGATCTATCAGATGTAATTTACTTTTCTTCTAAATACCAGGCATCTTCTTTAAGTGTATATTTTAAAAAATACAATAAGTTAATAGCCTCTTTTTTAGTACTAAATCGGGCATAAGAAGCTCTGTATAAACCCTCTGGATTTACTTGTGCTAGTTCAGCAGTTTCATAACCCTCTTCTTTTAGTGCTTCAATTTTATTTTCAGCATTTTCTAAAGAGCGAAAAGACCCTGCGATAATACTATAATATACTTGGTCTAAAACAACTTTTTCAGGAGCTAATTCAGTCGTTACACTAACTTCTATGGCGTTAAGGGATCCTAGATCAAAAGTAGCTTCTAAAACATTTTTTTCAATCTGTTTTTGTGCCTGCTCTTGAGCTACTAAACGCTGATTCGAAACATATTGATCTCCAAAATAATAGGATGCACTTACTAAAGCAATTCCAATTATTCCTACAGCTGCATATCGAAGGATTCCTGATTTTTTAGTCCCGTCGTTTTCGGGCGTAAACATTAAATTGTCTTTATTTTTATCTTCCATTAGAGAAATTATTTTTGGTTCTACAATAACTTTGAGTATTGATTTACGATGAAAAGAAGACAATCCAAAGGAGTTGATATTAAAATTAACGCTTCCCAATGGGCTAAAAGTTATTTTACGATCAAGGTTTAATTGTATTTCTCCTACTCCAGTAAAATGGAGGGTTTGTGTTTTCATGCGTTTTTTCCAATTACTCACTTCTTTTTCAATTAGACGCAACGCATGCTCATAAGACATCGATTCTTTTTGTGCATAATGATGTGCTAAAACCCCATCATTAGTCATTAAAAGCTGATTAAAAGTAACTTCTTTGCGTGGCGGGGAAAAGGCTCCGCTCAAGCTTACTTCAGCCGGTAAAGGCCGTGTTAAAAAGGCACCAAACTGAGGAATGGTTACACATTCATATTTGTAAAGAAGTTCTTGTATGTATCTAGATAATTGCATTGAATCAAAAATAGTAAAATTAAACTACATGGATAAGAACGAATGGATAGAAGGGTTAGGTAATATTATTCTCCACCAAAATTTGTAACGATTTAATAGCCCACTTTATCTCGAACACTAAGCAATACTTCACTTGCAACCTTCCGTGCTTTTTCTGCTCCTTTTGCAAGGGCTACATAAACTTCTTCAGGATGCTCATAATAGTAATTAAATTGGGATCTCTCAGTTTCAAAGCGTTTTAAAATTAAATCTAAGAGAAGTTGTTTCACGTAACCATATCCCATTCCTCCAGATAAATATTTATCGCGCAACGCCTTAACAGAGGATGGTGAAGCTAATAAAGAATATATGGCAAAAACATTACATATTTCAGGATTTTTTGAGTCTTCAACAGTAATACTGTTCGTTTTAATGCTCATTATTTGTTTTTTTAACTCTTTTTCAGGCAAAAAGACATTGATTGTATTTTCTTTCGATTTACTCATTTTTTCACCATCGGTACCTGGAACAAATTGACTGTTTTCTTGAATTTTTGCTTGTGGCAAGACAAAAGTATCTCCCATTTGATGGTTAAATTTTGCTGCCACGTCTCGCGTAATTTCAAGATGTTGTAATTGATCTTTTCCGACAGGAACAATTTCAGCATTATACAATAAGATATCAGCAGCCATAAGCATGGGATAAGAAAACAAACCTACATTTACGTCTGCAAGCTGCTCAGATTTATCTTTAAATGAATGTGCTAATGTTAAGCGTTTATATGGAAAAAAACAACTTAAATACCAGGCTAATTCGGTAACCTCACTTACATCACTTTGGCGGTAAAAATGTGTATTGTCAACGTCTAATCCACATGCCATCCATGCAGCAGCAGTTGCAAAAGTATTTTTACGAAGAGTTTCTCCCTTCTTTATTTGTGTGAGTGAATGAAGATCTGCGATAAATAAAAAGGAATCGTCTTCACTGGCTTTAGCCATTTCAATTGCGGGAAGTACAGCACCTAATAAATTTCCTAAATGAGGAGTTCCAGTTGACTGCACACCTGTTAAAATACGTGCCATTTTTAAACTATTTCCACAAAGGTACTATTACTAAAAGAGCAGCGCAACAATGCGGTATGAATTTTTGTTGACCGTAGATTAAAGAAAGAGATTTTAAAAACAGCATAAACAAAAAATATATTTTGAAAAAACTATCTTTGAATAGTGAGTAAGATATTATTGATTTTATGGAGAATATGGTTTTATGTGCTCACAGCGATCCCCGTTATTGTATTATTCTTTCCACTCGCTTTTTTTTTAGCAATTCCGAATGGATACAAATATTTGTTTTGGATTGCTCGTAATATCTGGGCACCATTTGTATTGTGTGGAACAGGGTGTTGGGTTAAAAAAACAAATGCTTTTCCTGGAGAAGGTAAAAGCTTTATGCTTATCGCAAACCATACTAGTATTATAGATGTGATGGTTATTTTAAGATTAAGAAAAACACCTTTTGTTTTTGTGGGAAAAATGGAATTGGTCCAAATACCTATTTTCGGTTATATATATAAACGCGCAGCCATTATGGTAGATCGAAGCAGTTCTAAAAGTCGTTATGAGGTATATGGTCGTGCTCAAAAAGTAATTGATAAAGGCTACAGTATCTGTATTTTTCCAGAAAAGGATTATACGGACGAAAGCATAGTCTTGAATCCTTTTAAAAAAGGAGCTTTTAAGCTTGCTATTGAACATCAGATCTCAATCTTTCCTATGGCTTTTTTAGATTGTAAGCGAAAATTCCCATGGAATACCAACTATGGATACCCAGGCGAATTGCGTGTTAAGGCACTTTCTGTTATTCCTGTAGTAAACTTATCAGAATCGGATATTCCTGCACTACAAAAACAAGCATTTCAAGCTATAAAAAAAGAATTGTTAAATGACCCAAAAGAGAACATAAAAAATGCAATTGAACTATGGAAAAAGCATTTATATTAAGCGTCAACAGCTTTTAAAGTGTCCATTATTTTTTGCTCTAGCTCTTCCATCAATTCGGGATTATCAATTAATAGTGTTTTAACGGAATCTCTACCTTGGCCAATTTTCGTGTCCCCATAACTGAACCAAGACCCACTCTTTTTGATGATTTCATAATTTACACCCAAATCAATTATTTCCCCAATTTTCGAAATACCTTCTCCATAGATAATGTCAAATTCAGTAGTACGAAATGGTGGAGCTACTTTATTTTTAACCACTTTCACACGGGTTTTATTTCCCAACACTTCAGACTCAACATTTTTAATTTGTGTTGATCTACGAATATCTAGACGTACAGAAGCATAAAACTTTAAGGCATTACCACCAGTAGTTGTTTCTGGGTTTCCAAACATTACACCAATTTTTTCACGCAATTGGTTAATAAAAAACACAGTACAATTAGTTTTACTAATTGAAGCAGTTAGCTTTCGCAGGGCTTGGGACATTAAACGTGCATGAAGTCCCATTTTAGAGTCACCCATTTCCCCTTCAATTTCACTTTTTGGCGTTAAGGCTGCTACGGAGTCAATTACAACAATGTCAATGGCTCCAGATCGAATAAGGTTATCAGCAATTTCTAGAGCTTGTTCACCATGGTCTGGTTGTGAAATGATGAGTTCAGCAACATCAATACCCAAATTTTCAGCATAAAAACGATCAAAAGCATGTTCCGCATCAATAAATGCAGCAATACCTCCTGCTTTCTGACATTCTGCGATTGCATGAAGGGTAAGTGTTGTTTTACCAGAAGACTCTGGACCATATATTTCAATAACACGTCCACGGGGATAACCACCAACACCTAAAGCAATATCTAGCCCAATAGATCCAGAGGAGATAGATTCAACTTCAACAATTGCTTGATCCCCCATTTTCATTACTGCACCTTTTCCATAGGTTTTATCTAATTTGTCTAGGGTAAGTTGAAGGGCTTTTTGTTTAGCACTTTTTTGATCTGACATAACTTGCTTTTTAGCTAAAATACATTTTCTTTTATTCCCTTCCAAGACCTATATCTATGCATTATTAACAATTTTTCGTAGGTTTAAACTTTAAAAAACCTTCCATTATGAAATACCATATTTTATTTTTTGTGTTTATTACTCAAACACTTTTCAGTCAAGCTATTTTATCGCTTAGAGATCGCGCATCTCTTATTAATGAGATTCAGAAAGATAGAATTGAAAACCTGTTACCAAAACTTATGGAGGAGCAAAACATTGATCTATGGGTACTGATTACTCGAGAATACAATGAAGACCCTGTTGTAAAAACACTATTACCTCCCACTTGGCTTAATGCTAGAAGAAGAACGATCATAGTTTTTTCAAAAATCGAAGAAATAGTAGATGCAGTTGCTATTACCCGTTATAATTTCGGAAATAATATAAGGTCTATTTGGGATAAAGAGAAACAACCTGACCAGTGGGAAGCATTATCTGATTATATCATAAGTAAAAATCCAAAAAGAATTGGAATCAACACCTCAGAAGCCTATGGCTTAGCAGATGGTTTGGTAAAAACAGATTATGATGGGATGATGAAAGCTCTTCCAAAGACGTATCATAATCGAGTTTTTTCTGCAGAAAAATTAGCAGTACGATGGATTGAAACCCGAACCGATATGGAGATGACCCTTTTCAGTCAATTAGTAGAAATTACCCATAATATTATTGCAGAGGCATTTTCTTCAGCGGTTATTACACCAGGCACTACAACCACAGAAGAGGTGGTGTGGTGGCTTCGAGAAAAATTACAAAAGTTAGGGCTGAAAACTTGGTTTCACCCAACGGTAGATGTTCAACGCTCTGGGAAAAGTGATTTATATGCTTTTGACGGGGAATCTAAATACGATGTAATTTATCCAGGAGATCTTTTGCATTGTGATTTTGGAATTAGCTATCTCACATTAAATACAGATTGTCAAGAATTAGCTTATGTTTTAAAACCAGAAGAGACAAAAGCTCCTTTATTTTTAGAAAATGCTTTAGCAGAAGGAAATGCAGTACAAGATCAACTGACTCAAAATTATGTTGCAGGAAAAACAGGAAATGAAATTTTAAAAAAGGCGCTATTCGATAGTAAAGCTGTTGGATTAATACCGCAAATCTACACTCATCCTTTAGGACTTTTCGGACACTCTGCAGGAACAACGATTGGAATGTGGGATGCGCAAGAAGGCGTGTCAGGCTCAGGAGAACATCCTCTTAAATTTGATACTGTTTATGCAATTGAACTCAATGCAAAGGTCTATATCCAAGCCTGGGAAAAGGAAGTCAGAATTATGTTAGAGGAGGCAGGTTATTTTGGCACAAAAGGATTTAGGTATGTAAATGGCCGTCAAAAAAAACTCCTCTTGGTGGGTAAAAAACAATCTCATTTAGAATAATTAATCAGCTTTATCTAGCAAGGTTGATAAAAATTTTCTTGAACCAAATGGTTTAGAGCTATTTTAACCCAATTTCATTACCTTTGTAATATCTTTTAATCTTAATAAGTATAGCATGCAACTGTACAATACCTTAAGCGCAAAAGAGCGTGCACATCTTATAGAAGAAGCCGGACAAGAAAGGCTAACACTCTCTTTTTATCAATATACCCAAATAGGAAATCCACAATTATTCAGAGATTTTTTATTTATTCATTGGAATCCTTTGGAAGTCTTAGGAAGAATTTATGTCGCCAATGAAGGTATAAATGCTCAACTTTCTGTTCCTGCAAAACAATTTGATACTTTTAAAGCTTCGTTGGACGCAATTACTTTTTTAGAAGGGGTACGATTAAATATAGCGATTGAACAAAATAATAAATCGTTTTTAAAACTTACGGTTAAAGTCCGGAACAAAATTGTATCAGATGGATTGAAAGACAAAAAATTTGATGTTACTCAAAAAGGAATTCATGTTAATGCTCAAGAATTCAATGACTTGTTAGATGACAAAAATGCTCTTTGTGTTGACATGCGGAACCATTATGAAAGCGAGATTGGTCATTTTGATATGGCGATTACCCCAGACGTTGACACCTTTCGTGATTCGTTACCCATAATAGAAGAAGAACTGGGCGCGCATAAAAAAGATAGGAAAATAGTTATGTATTGTACTGGCGGAATACGATGTGAAAAGGCTTCGGCATATTTTAAATATAAAGGATTTAAAGAAGTATATCAATTAGAAGGAGGTATTATAGAATATTCACGACAGGTTAAAGCTCAATCGCTAGAAAATAAATTTATTGGCAAAAACTTTGTTTTTGATGAACGTCGTAGCGAACGTATTTCGGAAGACGTGATTGCCCAATGTCACCAATGTGGTGCCCCTTGTGATTCGCATGTAAACTGTATAAATGAAGCATGTCATCTACTTTTCATTCAATGTGCCGCTTGCCAAGAAAAAATGAATGAGTGTTGCTCCATAAGCTGTAAAAAGATATCGACCCTTCCACCTGAAGATCAACGAGAACTTCGCAAAGGTCTTCACAATAGCAATAAGATTTTTAAAAAGGGACGTTCAAAAGTCCTTAAATTTAAACAGTAATTTAATATTTAATTAAGTTGTCATTGTTTGAATTCCCTTTATCTTTAAATTTCATGATGAATTTAAATAAAATTAAAATAGTAATAACTTTCGTTTTGATAAGCTCAATTTCTTGTATATCTGAAGGAGGGTTTACTCATTATGAATCTGTTGCAAAAGAAGGTCTTTCTCCAAAACCAGTTGTTTTTAAGATTCCACCTTCCGCCCTTAAAGAGAATCCACAAAATTTATTTATCCGCATAAGGAATAATACAGAATATGAATTTTCAAATATCTTTTTGATTGCTATTTTAAAATCAGGAGATCAACAAGTGCTTCAAGATACTTTAGAATATGCTATGGCAGCTCCAGACGGTTCATGGCTGGGGACCGGATTTACAGGATTAAAAGAGAGTAAGTTATGGTGGAAAAAAGGCATTAAAATACCCACCGAAAGACCTGTGAAAATTATAATTTCTCAAGCCATTCGGGTCAACGGGAGTGCAAATGGTGTGTCAGAACTAAAAGGAATTGTTTCAGTTGGAATATCTATTGAAGATCAAGAATAACCATAATGAGTAAAAACAAAAAACATGTAAAAAAAGGGATTTATAGGAAACCTATTCTATTTGTCTGGGGAGTTTTTTTAATAGGTGTTCTCTGCTTATTCTTTCTTTTCGGGGGAGCGGCTCTTGGGTTATATGGACCTATGCCAGATTTACGACAGCTAGAAAACCCTAGAACGAATTTAGCTTCTCAAATTATCTCATCAGATGGAGAAATTTTAGGAAAGTATTATTTAAAAGATAATCGAACCCCAATTAGCTTTGAGGAACTGCCCACAAATATGGTAGAGGCTCTAATTGCTACTGAGGACGAACGATTTTACGAGCACTCTGGAATTGACTGGAGAGGAACTCTTAGAGCTTTTGTTTATATGGGTAAACGTGGGGGTGCAAGTACAATTACTCAGCAGCTCGCCCGACAAATTTTTGTTGGTGTGCGTTCCCGGAATATATTAAAAACAGTACTTCAAAAGGCACAAGAATGGGTAATTTCTGTGCAATTAGAACAGCGGTATACTAAAAAGGAAATACTGGCAATGTACTTGAATAACTATGATTTCGGTTATCAAGCAGATGGGGTTCAATCTGCGGCAAAAATATTTTTTGATAAAACACCCCAAACTCTTAGTATAGAAGAATCTGCCACCTTAGTCGGAATGCTTAAAAACTCTTCATATTACAATCCCATTAGAAGATCAGAATTGGTAAGTAAGAGAAGAAATATAGTATTTCAGCAAATGGTTCGTAATAAAGTGATCACCCAAAGAGTAAGTGACTCTCTTTCTGAACTCCCTCTAGTAATAACCTATACACCACAATCACATAGAGAAGGTTTGGCAACCTATTTCAGAGCATATTTAAAACAATTTATGGATGGTTGGATTCGTGATAACCCAAAACCAGACGGAAGTAAGCATGATTTATATGGAGATGGTCTTCGAATTTTTACTACCATAGATTCTCGTATGCAACTTGCTGGTGAGAAAGCAGTTTCAGCACACATGCAAAATTTGCAAAGGGAGTTTTTCCTTCAAAACGATAAAGATCGAAATCCAACAGCTCCTTTTTTAGATTTAAGAAGTGGAGAAATTGATACACTCATGCTTCGAACAGCACACCGTTCAGAACGTTGGCGAAAAATGAGACTAGCAGATATTCCAGAAGAAGAAATAAAAAAATCATTTTATGTAAAGGTTCCAATGCGAATTTTTAGCTGGAAAGGGGAAAGAGATACCATTATGACACCAATGGACTCAATCCGATATTACAAATACTTTCTAAAAGCAGCAATGATGTCAATGGAGCCAGAGTCTGGCCATGTAAAAGCATGGGTTGGAGGCTTTAATTACAAACATTTTCAATATGATCAAGTAAAACAAGGGCGCAGACAAATTGGTTCAACATTTAAGCCTTTTTTATATGCTACAGCCATTGATCAACTAAAGCTATCCCCCTGTGATTCATTGCCAGACGCTTTGTATTGTATAGACCCCATGAAGCACGGAAACATAGACGCTTGGTGTCCAAAAAATTCAGGAAACAAATATGGTAAGACACGATCATTAAAAAATGCTTTAGCGAATTCCGTTAATACTGTCAGCGCTCGCCTGATGGATCTTGTAGGTCCTCTACCTGTCATTAACCTAGCACGCAAAATGGGAATTACATCAAGACTTCCTGCAGTTCCTTCCATAGCGCTTGGAACACCAGACATTAGTCTTTTTGAAATGGTTGGTGCATATAGTACTTTTGCAAACAGAGGGATTTATGTTAAACCAGTTATGATTACAAGGATAGAAGATAAAAATGGACGTGCATTGTATGAGGTCGTCCCTGAAACACGAGATGTTTTAAGCGAAGAGGTTGCCTATGTAACTGTTAATTTGATGCAAGGGGTTACCAAGTATGGTTCAGGTGCTCGTCTTCGCCATGCGGGGCTAGAAAAGACAAATTATATCTATGAAAAAATAGTAACGGGCTATCCCTATGTTTTTGACAACCCTATTGCAGGAAAAACAGGAACTACTCAAAATCAGAGTGATGGTTGGTTTATGGGAATGGTGCCTAATTTAGCAACAGGGGTGTGGGTTGGAGGAGATGACCGCTCCATACATTTTGAAGAAATAGGCTTTGGACAAGGAGCAACAATGGCGCTTCCCATTTGGGGAAGCTATATGAAAGCCTTGTATCAAAACTCTGAATTAGGAGTTTCTGTAGGAGAGTTTATTCCACCCGAAAAACAGAGTATTTCCGTTGATTGTGATGATATTATTGATTCCAAAAAAAAGAAAAAATCTAAACAAAAAGCAGATTTAGACGCTTTAGGGTTTTAATCAAATCTTATTGATCTGATGCATACCATTCTGCAAAAGAGGTTTCGGTTTCTCTTAACATCAGGTGATGTAATGTTGTGTTTTTTGGTAGAGCAGCTGCAATTTTTTTAGCAAAATCAGTTATCATCATTTCACTAGTGGGCTGATAACTGACACGAACAATTTTATGCCCTCTAGATGCCATGGCCTCCGCTAATTCTTTATGTGGTGAATCTATATTAAGAACAGTTGCATGATCAAATATAGTTACTACACATTCATTCACAATTTTCTTCAAATCACTAAAATCTATAACCATTCCGAACTTAACATGTTTATTATCTAAAATAGGAGTCCCTACCAAGGTAACAGTAAGCTTATAGCTATGGCCGTGCACATTTTTACAAAGACCATCGTAGCCGTATAAAGCATGTCCCGTTTCAAACTTAAACTCCTTAGAAACTCTAATTTTATTATTCATCTAAATTATAATGTTTTAAGAATGTTTTGTGTTGTTGATTCAAGTGCTAATTCAGCTGTAATTTCCGCATTTTTAGCTAGAAGTATCTCCCAGTGGTCAGTCTCTTTCCAGTGGAGTTTTCGCAATGTTTTCACGGCCTTTTCAGGATAGCTGGCCAAACGCTCTGCATGAAATTTAACTGTTTTATTAAGATCATCACGATTATAACAAACGGAAGTATACAGTCCTTTTTCAAAGGCCCACTCAGCACTTTTCCAAATGTGCGCGTCTAATGAAAGTTGTGAAAAGGCAGTTGTCCCAATTTTTCTTGAAACGACAGGTTCAATAACGTAAGGTCCTATACCAATTGATAATTCAGAAAGTTTTATTTCTGCTTTAGAATTGGCAACAACATAATCACAAGCCGCAACTAATCCAACACCACCACCAACAACTTTTCCTTGTACACGAGCTACTACAAATTTACTTAATGAGCGAATTGTATTGATTAAATCTGCAATTCCCATAAAAAATTTTGTCGCTTCTTTTAACGTTTTTAAGGTTTTCATTTCAGCAAGAGAAGCACCACCACAAAAAGCTCGTATTCCATTACTTTGTATAATAATCACTCTGACTTTAGGATCTTTTTCTAAGGCTATTAAATGAGTTTTAAATTGATTTAATAGAGTTGAAGGAAGAGAATTCCCTAAAGGATTTCCAAACTCCAATACACCATGTGTACCCTCTCTATATTGTTTTACATATGCCTCCATATTCCTGTAAAAGTAAACAATCTATTAAGGTTCTAAAAACTTTTTATACCAATGAAAGACAAAAGCACAGTATTTTTTCTAAAAGAATAGGAGATTCCACACCTCTATTTTTTAAACCCATCTTAATTAATAGTTTTTCCACATCTATTTTAGTTTTTTTATTGTGTCTACCCTATTTTTTTAGTTTAATTAAACATTCTTATTTTAGACTTAGTATTTTTGTATAAAATTTATGATGCAAAATATCCTTGTACCTATTGGAGTTTCTGAGTATGCGAAGACTACTTTATCTTATGCTATTGATTTAGCAGCACACTTTAAATGCAATGTTTATGTTATTGATGCATATCCGGCTCACTCCTCTTTAACAACTTTATCGAATGTAAATACTCGCTTAGAGGTTGAAAATATGCAAAGAATAAAAAAAATGGTAGCTTCTATTACTACCAAAAAAGACCAAGTTAAGATTGTAAGTAGTGAGCGAGATTTAGTAGGAACAATCCGAAAATTAGATCAAGATCTAGGACTAGATTTAATTGTTACAGGGCCTTTAAATAACGAAATTAATGAAGCAGTTTTTCTTGGAAAAATTGCTGGCAGCATAATTAAAAGAACTCAAGTACCCGTTATTTTAGCTCCATTAGGTAAAACATTTAAACCATCAAAAAAGATGCTTTTAGCTTTCAAGACAGGCGAAGTAAAATCCTCAAAGACTTTAAGGGTATTGATAGATTTTCAAGACTCTTTTATGGCGTCGCTTAAATTATTATTGGTCAAGGTTCCTGGCTTTGCCAATCGAAACCATCAACTTAATGATGAGCTAATGCAACGATCAGATCAAATGCTTTTCTCTGAAAATGCTACTGTATATCAGGGAGTTTTAGAACATTTTCATGCTAATCAACCTGATATGTTGGTTGTTTTTAAGCGAGAAAGAGGTTTCTTTGAAAAGTTATGGGAAACTGATATTGTTTTCAAAAAAGACTTTTATTGTACTATTCCATTGTTAATTCTAAAAAACAAAGATTAACCCTTGATAAATGTATTGACTAAAAAATATTTTCTTGTCCTTTTTTTTGGATGTCTTTATGGCAGTTTAGTTGCCCAGAGTTATCTAGGAGTTAATGTAGATAACGATCTGTATTTTGGAAGTGATAGATATTATAGCAGTGGGATATTTTTAGAATATGGTTTTCATAGAAAGGTGAAATCAGACTCTACGAATAAAAAATATTTTTTATCCAAGCATTGGACTTTAGGTCAAGAAATCAACACACCTTCTTTGCATAAGACAATTGACAAAAAAGATATGGATTATCCATATAGCGGATGGTTGTTTTTAAGATTTACGAAAGAACGTTATAAAAATCCTGATTTTGGTTTTGGATGGGGTGTTACTTTTGGAGTTTCTGGAGCAGAAGCTTCTTTGGCAAAAAAAATGCAAAACACATATCACATAGTTGTTTTAAATTTAGAGGAACTCTCATGGTCTTTTTCTATTCCCCAGGCTTTTCATATTAATGCACAAACTTCTTTTTCATCTGGAATTATTATAAGACAAAACATAAAATTTGTTCAACAATCTCATTTAGAATTTGGCACATTCAGAACAGGGGCAAAAACAAGATTTGGATTTCAATTAGGAAATTTACAAGGGTTACCCTTTTTTGGTAACAGACTAGAAAAAATTATGCGAGGCTACGCTCTATTTGCTGGCACTGTTTTGGAATATAAATATCACGATTATTCTTTAACAGGAAGTCTATTCAAAGATAACAGTCCTTTTGATTTTGAAATGAAACGTTTCACAAATATTTTTCAAGCTGGAATTATGATTCATCAAAATCCGTGGAGGCTTAAACTTCTCTTTAATTCTACATCTAAAAACATCTCTGAGCAAAAATACAAACGCCATCCTTTTTTGAATATTACATTAAGTAGAGTATTTTAGTAAAAAAAATGAGATATTTTTTTATTCCCTTAGTGTTGCTGTGTTTTTCTTCCTGTTTGGTTATTAAAATATATGAAAATCCTAAAACAAATTCAGATCACACTTCAGATGCTGTTAGCATTCACCGTCAGATGATAGGATCTGGTAAAAAGATTGATTTAGGGAAGCAGGGAGTAAATGAAATACTCTTCATGGGGAAGGATCACACGCCAAAAAATGTTTTTCATCAAACAGACAGTATTTTTAAAGGTTCAGCAACTTGGATATCAGACGACGACTCGAATATTAAATTCATTATTTCCAAAAAAAAAGAGACAAAGCCATTTATTGTTATAGATGGTAAAATATCTAGTAATCTAGAAGCCTTAAATGAGATTAACCCTAATGAAATTGAAAGTATAAATATTTTAAAGGAAGAAGCGGCAATAAAAAAATATGGCGAAGAATTAAAAAAAGGGATTATAGAGATCATTACTAAAAAAAATTAGTTCACTGTATTTTTAAAGATTGCAAAAAAGTATAGGTAAGACTAGCTTGTAGTCCATTAGAATTGTTACTTTGAAGCTGATTAGCAGGGCTATATTTTTTTGCCCAACGATAGTTTATAGTTGCATTAAAGCGGCTCCAAAAATGATAGCCTACTTGGGCACTAAATCCAAGGGGATTAGAAAAAACCCCTTCTGGATATTCAGTAATTACTTCAGAATCTTTAAATCTTAAAATTCTTTGTCCTTTTTCATAATGATTGTAAAGCATGCCTAATCCAAAACTTATTTTTTCAAAAGGGTTTAATTTTAGAATCAAGGGGATTGTCAAATATTGAAGGCGGTCTTTTCCAAGAGAATTTTCAAACACATAGCGATAAGATATTGGCACAAACTTTAACCCTGAAATAAGGCCAACAGTTTTCGAAAAACGATATTCTATATTAATCATTCCTCCAACGGTTATCGTCGGAGAAGCGGTGTTTAGATCGGAATTAATTCGGTTAACTTCAGGGCCAATTGAAAAGCTCCATTTTGAATACATTTGATTTAATTCAGGACCTTTACTGTATTGCTGAATAAGAATATCTCCTCCTTGAGAAAACATATTTACCCCTGATAAAAGGGCAATTAAAATATAAAGGCGGAAAGGGGAGAAAAACATCTCTAACTTTTTACTTTACAAGTTTTTTATTTAGATTTTTTAATATCAACTAAAATAACAATTAAGGTTATGATAGTGGTAATGATTACGGTTGCTGCAACAAGTGTCATTGTATTATTTTTTGATAAAGGTACTAAATCTGAGTAATTCAAATCAATTTCTCTTCTAAAACCCATGAAACAATAAGCTTATTTTTTTTGTTTAGATTTAACAATGAGTGATCTTAAATATCTTTTTGCATATACCATTCCTTTGGCTACACTTTTGTCGGTTCTTTCTTCAGGCATGTATACGTTCAGTGCACCAATTTATGCTTTTATAGTAATCCCCTTATTGGAGCTTTTATTAAACGATTTTGATACCTCTTATTCTAATGCTAAAAAAGAAAAAAGAGTAAATAACATTCTTTTTGACCTTCTTTTGTATCTTAATATTCCTTTTGTTTTTGGGATCTTGTGCTATGGTTTCTATATCCTGAATAGCTCGATATTATTGAACTATGAAACGATTGGGATTATATTGTCCTTAGGAATTTTATTGGCAACAAATGCTATTAATGTAGCACATGAATTGGGGCATAGAACTTCACAAATCGAACGAATACTTTCTAAATTATTACTCTTGCCGTGTTTATACATGCATTTTTATTTGGAGCATAATTTTGGCCACCATAAAAATGTAGCAACTCCAGAAGATCCAGCAACTTCAAAGCTAAATCAATCCGTTTATCATTTTTGGGTAACTTCAGTATTTAATCAGTATCTAAATGCTTGGCGAATTCAAAGCCGATTGCTGAAAAAAGAAAATAAAGGTTTTTTATCTTTTAAAAACGATATGATGTGGTATACACTTTTTCAAACCATGTATTTAGCCATTTGGACCATTACTTTTGGAACAACGGGTCTTTTCTTTGCCATTATAGCGGGGATCCTTTCTTTCATTTTTTTAGAAACAATTAACTACATAGAACATTATGGGTTAGTGAGAAAAAAACTACCTTCAGGAAGATATGAAAGAGTACAAACGCATCATTCATGGAATTCTAATCACATTATCGGCCGTATTGTTTTATATGAATTAACGCGTCATAGCGATCATCATTTCAAGGCCTCTAAAAAATATCAAATTTTGGAAAACAAAAAAGAAAGTCCACAACTTCCCTTTGGCTACCCAACCTCTATTTTATTATCTTTAATTCCACCTCTTTGGTTTTGGCTAATGAATTCTAGAATTCCTGAGGATAAATCCAATCCAATCTTTTTAAAGTAATTCTTTTTTCATTTGTTCAACAGCATAATTAGCAGCTCTTGCTGTAATTGCCATAAAGGTTAAAGAAGGGTTTTGTGTGCTAGTTGAAGTCATGCAAGCACCATCCGTAACAAAAACGTTTTTACATTCATGTAATTGATTCCACTCGTTTAGCAATGATGTTTTAGGATCTTTCCCCATTCTAACTCCTCCCATTTCATGAATGTCATTTCCAGGTCTTCTTTTGTTGTCGTTTTTTTTAATGTTAACAAATCCAGCTTTTTTAAACATCTCTGTGAATTGTTCAAAAAAGTCTTGAATCATTTTTTCATCATTTTCATCATACTCTACATTTATATTTAAAAGTGGAATTCCCCAAGAATCAACCTTTTCTTTATCTAAAGTTACTTGATTACTTTCTTTAGGAATAGTTTCTCCCATCATATGAGAATTAACATTCCAAACACCTGTTTCTTTGGTTTCGAGGAGTTGTTTTTTTAGCGATGCACCAAAACCTCTACGATCAGTTACTCTAGCCGGTGAAGCACTAAACCCAGCAGCATATCCGCGTAAAAAGTCTGTCTCCTGTCTGTGTATATTTCTAAAACGTGGAACATAATGTGAGGTCGGTTTTGCTCCCTCAATGCTATTTTTTGGAAACCCTTCATACTGGGCATTGATTGTTGCTCTATAATTATGAAAGGCAATGTATTTACCCATCAACCCATTATCATTTCCTAAGCCGTTTGGGAAACGTTTAGATTTAGAATTCAATAAAATAAGATTAGTGTTTAGTGTAGCTGCAGTTATAAATATAACCTTGGCAAAGTAATCTTTTGTTTCTTTTGTTTTTGATTCAATTACCCGAACACCAATTGCTTTTTGTTCTGCCTCGTCATACAATACAGATTGAACTACAGAATTTGGTTTAAGAGTCATGTTTCCGGTTTTTAAAGCCCACGGAATCAGTGTAGAATTAACATTAAAATAACCCCCCAAAGGGCAGCCTCTTTGGCATATTCTTCTGCTCATGCACAGACCTCTTCCTTGTTCGATGAATTGAGGCTTGCTTTCAGTTAGATGTGCACAGCGACCATAAATAACATGCCGATCTTTATAGTGTTTTTTCATTTCTTTACTGAAATAATCTTCCACCACATTAGATTCCCACGGCTTCAAAAAATCACCATCTGGTAGGGTGTCTAAACCATCTTTATTTCCACTTACACCCACAAATTTCTCAACATAAGTGTACCATGCCTCTAAGTCTTTGTATCTAATGGGCCAATCTACTGCAAAACCATCTCGTTTAGGGCCTTCAAAATCATATTTACTCCAGCGTTGAACTTGGCGTGCCCACATTATTGATTTTCCACCTACTTGATAACCTCTAAGCCAGTCAAAAGGTTTTTTTTGGATATAGGGATGTTCATCATCTTTAACAAAAAAGTGTTTGGCATCCTCTTTGAAAGCATAGCATCTACTGGCTATAGGATTTTCTTTTTTTTCTTTTGCAGTAAGCCTTCCACGGTGCTTAAATTCCCAAGGTTGCGTGTTAGTTGTTGGGTAGTCTTTTAAATGCTCCACATTGGGACCACGTTCCAATAAAAGGGTTTTAAATCCTTGTTCACTAAACTCTTTAGCAGCCCATCCCCCTGACATTCCTGCCCCAATTACGATGGTATCAAAAGTATTTACTTTCATAATACAATATGTTTAAACAGTCACGTCACCTATGTAACGTCCTGGCATAAATTCAAATTCTAAATAGTTTTTCATATAACTTTCGGATGTTTCAAAATGCAAAAGAGAGTAATTTTTTAACATTTCTAAGAATATTTTAATGGCACCTTTTTGTTCAAACTGTAGACTTAAAAAAACAAATTGTTCTTCGGGAGTTAGCCAATCAATCTTTATTTCTTTAGAAGGAGATAATGCTAGCTGAAAAGACTCAAGACCTTTTAAAAAGCGAAGAATCATTGCCTTGTTTTCACAATCATTAATTTGAGTTAACACAAAAAGTTGCCGACTTTCAGGTGTAGGAAAGTTTTCTAAATCTTCCGGAAGAATACAATTACAGATCCACCCGATCAAATCTTGTTGCTCTTTTTTAACATTAGCTAAGCGTTTAAATACAAGCGCAGGCTTTAGGGAACACGAATAGGGGATAAGGGTTAGCCCTCCGGTCAAGAGCCCCATATTCTTTAATGCATTTCTTCTATTGATAAAACTATTTATTTTAATGAATAATTAATTTCATTTCGGTTACAAAAATAGTGAATAAAGCTAAATTTTTTTGTCTTAATTCTTTAAATAAATCCTCTATTTATTGAGTACTTTTATCATAAATTAAAAACATCATGGAATTAGATTTTGGTGAAAAAGTTGAGCTTATTATAGGACGGGAAACTGACCTGGGCTTTAATGTAGTAATCAATGGATCTTTAGAGGGATTACTCTATAAAAATGAAGTATTTGAGCCGCTAGAAAGAAACACGAAAAAAATCGGATATATTAAAAAAATAAGAGAGGATGGGAAGTATGACATTTCTCTTCAGCCACAGGGTTTTTTGAATGTAATTGATACACATTGTGAAACTATTTTAAAGAAACTTGATCATTCTGGAGTTTTGCATCTTTCTGATAAGAGCAGTCCAAATGATATTATGCAACAGCTTCACTTAAGTAAAAAGGCATTTAAAAAAGCACTAGGTGTACTTTATAAAAAAAAGAAAATTCTTATTGAAAAGGACAAAATTACTTTAGTAAAGTAACCATTTAACAAGTATTGCATGGAAATAGGAATTGACAGTTTTGCAGCAGTAGACATTTCAAAAGGGAAACCTTCTTCTGAGGATCGCGTTCAGGTAATAAAGGATCTCATAGACAGAATTGTTTATGCTGATAAAGTAGGCATCGATTTATTTGGGATTGGGGAACACCATAGAGAAGAGTTCTTAGATGCTGCACCCCACATTATTTTGGCTGCAGCAGCAGCCCAAACGAAGCAGATAAAATTGAGTAGTGCTGTTGCTGTTCTTAGCGCTGCAGATCCAGTGCGAGTTTTTCAAAATTATGCTACTCTCGATTTAATTAGCTCAGGACGAGTAGAAATTGTTGTCGGTCGGGGCTCTTTTTCAGAGTCATTTCCATTGTTTGGATTTCAATTTGAAGATTATGACGCACTTTTTAAAGAAAAATTAGAGTTACTATTACAAATTCGTGATTCTGAAGTAATTACCTGGTCTGGAAAATATCGTGCTCCTTTAAATCATCAGCTAATAACCCCTAGGCCTTTTCAAAAAAAAATGCCGATTTGGCTTGGTGCCGGGGGAACACCCTCTTCTTTTGTCCGCGCAGGGAGTATGGGACTGCCGCTTATGATCGCCATTATAGGTGGTGAAACTCATCGTTTCCGTCCTTTAGTTGATTTATATCGAAAGGCAGGAGCTGAAGCAGGTTTTGCTCCTAATGAATTAAGTGTAGGCATTCATTCCTTAGGTTATGTCGCAGAGACAAAAGATGAGGCAGTATCAAATTATTTTCCAGGCTATGCAAAAAACTTTACACGTATAGGCCGAGAACGTGGCTGGCCACCGGTCACAAAACAAGGGTTTGACGCACAAAATAGTCCAAGAGGAGCCTTATTAGTGGGGAGTCCCGAAGAAGTTGCCGAAAAGATTCTAGAACACAGTGCCGCTTTGGGAGGAATTTCTCGTTTTACCTTTCAATTGGATAATGCCAATTTAACGCATGATCAACTAAAAATCACTATGGGATTAATTGCTCAAAAAGTAAAACCCATCATTAATAAAGGCTAATATTTATTTATAATTTTATGAAAATCAGAATATTAGAGATTATAATGTAATTAATGCATATGACAATTAAAAAGGCAACTACATATTTTATATCATAGCAGGGTTGGCTCATTTTATTAAACCTTTTTTTTTACAATTGTGCCCGATCATTACCTGCACCCTCAGCCTTGGTATATAAGCTGTTTTTTTGAATTATTTTTTGGAAGAGTAATCCTTATCAAGTACAAAAAAGTATCAGCTTTTGGGCTTATTATTTTGTTAATAGCTGTATTTCCTGCAAACATTTATTTAGCAATAAGTAAAGTTGCCTACGAAGGAATAGAAACATCTCAACAAATGGCTATTTTAAGACTACCTATTCAATTTCTTTTTATGGTAAAGGCAGACCAATCAAAAAAGGATTAGATCAAGGGGAATAGTTTAAAAAGAGAAATATTTTTAAAATTATTTATGCGTTTACATTCTTGTTTGATAGGTATATAATTCATGATACCTTCCCTTTGTTTTTATAAGTTCCTCGTGTTTTCCTCGCTCTACAATGTCACCCTCTTCTATGACCAATATTTGGTCTGCTTTTTGGATTGTGCTCAGACGATGAGCGATAACAAATGTAGTTCTGTTGCGCATTAATATTGCTAAACTTTTTTGAATAAAAGCTTCACTTTGAGTGTCTAAATTAGATGTGGCCTCATCTAAAATAACAATTTTAGGTTTTGCCAGTAATGCTCTTGCAATTGAAATTCGCTGGCGTTGCCCTCCGGATAATTTAACCCCTCGCTCACCAATAACTGTGTCTAAGCCATTTTCAAAGCGATCTGTAAATTCATTAACATAGGCTCCTTCAACTGCCTCTAAAAGATCTTCTTCTGAAGCTTTTGGTCGTGGGAAAAGTATGTTTTCTCTAATGGTTCCTTCATATAAAAAATCATCTTGAAGTACAACGCCTAATTGACTTCTAAAGCTTTTTAAGTCTACTTTTGACAGATCAATTTCATCTATAAGCACTTTTCCAGAATTAGGATTTAAAAAGGCAGTGACTAAGCCTGCAATAGTTGATTTTCCTGATCCTGAAGATCCAACAAGTGCCGTTACACTTCCTTGTGGCGCTTCAAAAGAAATATTTCGAAGTACTTCTGTTGTATCATCATAACTAAAAGAAATATTATTAAATGTAATGTTACCCTTAATTTTATCAAGTGATATAGTTCTTATTTTTAAGTTATTTTCTTCATCAATACCCATTAATTCTTGGGTTCTATCTAAACCAGCAAAGGCTTCTGTTAATTGACTCCCAATGTTACTCATCTGAACAATGGGGGCAATCATAAAACCTAGAAAAAGGGTAAAGGACACAAATTCACCATAAGTCATAGAATTATTCATAATAAAATATCCTCCCATTCCCATAATACCAGCAGAAGCTAAACCCAATAAAAACGTTGAAGAACTGGTCATAAATGCAGTAGCCGTTAAACTTTTTTTAACATTTTGGTATAAATCCTCTACCCCTTTTTCAAATACTTTTTGTTCTTGAGCTTCAGCATTAAAACCTTTAATTACTCTAATTCCATTTAGGGTTTCTGTAAGACGTCCCGTGACTTCAGCATTTATTTTCCCGCGAGCTCTAAAAATTGGCCTAATGTATCCAAAGGCCTTCAATGCAATTACAGCAAATATTAGCACAGGTACAAGAACAAATAAGGTCATTTGAGCATTTATACGAATTAAAATAATAAGTGATATAATGGCAGTTACACTTCCACCTATTAATTGTACTAAGCCAGTTCCCACTAAATTTCTTACACCTTCAACGTCTGTCATGACTCTAGAAACTAAAGCACCTGATTTGTTATTATCAAAAAAACTAATAGGGAGGGTAAGTAATTTTTGTTGCACTTTGGCCCGCAGAATTGAAATTAAATGCTGTGCTTCAACACTTAAAAGTCTTGTTAGTGTGAATGCACTAACTGATTGAAATAATAAAGCAATGCAAACTATTACTAGTAAAAATGTGAGAGAATAAGTGTCTTTTGAGGGAATAACTTCATCGATTAATGATTTACTTGCGTATGGAAGAACTAATCCAGACAAACTGCGAACTAAGATTAAAAAAAGGCCTAAAAAGAGAATTTTTCTTCTTGGCCAAATAAATTCTTTGAAGGCCCATTTAAAGGAAACGTTGTTTTTATTCATCCAATAAAAGTAGAGAATTCTTTTAGTTCTTTTCAGCCAAAATTCAGAAGCTTTATTTTAAAAAAAAATAAAAATTTCATTAAATCAGGTTTAAATTATATTGACAATTTATTTAACTTGAAAGACTGTTTAAAAACTGTTTATGATAAAAGAAAAGTTGTTTTTTCATTGTGAAAACTATCTTCAAAAAAGAAAGAATTTATTGGAACAAAGAAAAAACGAGTTACAACTAGCATTGACTTCTGAAACTAAAAGCAGTGCTGGAGATAAGCATGAAACAGGAAGGGCAATGATCCAGATTGAACGCGAAAAACTAGGAAACCAAGTATTGGTATTGGAGCAGGAGATTCAAAAGTTACGATCACTTAAAAACCATTATAACACAGGCATAGTTAGTCTGGGTTCTGTTGTTCGCACAGACAATGGAAATTATTATATTGCATTAGCTGCAGAATCTTGTGATATTGAAATCCATACGTTTTATTGTATTTCTCCCATAAGTCCCATTGGTAAACTATTACTTGGAAAAAAAATAAAAGAACATATAAATTTTAATAATATCATAAGTACGATTCTTGAAATTTTATAATAGTAGCAGGTATTTTTTGATTGAAAACCTAGACAAACGCCAAGTATTCAGTTTTGTGAAAATGAGGATTGGTTTTGTGGTATCTTTATGTAATGGAAGAAAAAAAAACTAAAAACAAAAAAACCAATTTAGGGGGTTCATATAAATTCAAAATTGCGAAAAAATATAACAAGCCAAGAACAAAAGGGGACAAAATTGCTAACAGAAGAAAGAAAAAGTAGCCAAATTTTTTTTGAGAATGACAAGACAAATCATTATTCCATTTTATTAATCATATACTAACTTATAATCAAAACTAGAGTTACGTCTTTTTTTTTCAAATTTATGCGAGAAATTTAACCCTCTAAGATTTTTCTTTTTTATGAAGATAGAATACTGATAAACTAGAAATAAAAAGTAGTCCAGCAGGCAAAAACTTAATGGCTTCATCATTTATTTTAAAATGCATTATAATGGCTCCAAGCATTAAAGTCCCCATTAGAGATGTTGCTGGAAGGATAGTTTTTTCAAAAATAAATCCAAATAAAAGTCCAAATGCCGCCAAAATCTTTAACCCTCCAATTATGTAGACCATTGTTTCACTAAAACCATAAACAGCAAATTCCTCAATCATATTAGTTGCATTTCCACCTCTGAATATAGTTAAAGTGTTGAAACGAAAAAACCATACATTAAATACAATCAATGAAATAGTTGACATTAAAATATACTTAAGAATTTTCATTTTTTATGCTTTTTATAAAGATAAAAGAATTTATTAATAAGTAGCCTAAAGATGGTAAAGACTGTATTAAGTCATCTTTAATTATGATTCTAGTTATAAGTGCTCCAGCCATCATAATTGACAATAGCCCTGAACTAATCTGGGTTAATTTAATTTTCCAAAAGCCAAGCAGAAGACCTATGCCACAAAAAACTTGACCAAGGGCAATTAAAAGTCTAAATTCTGAAAATCCAAATCTTTCAAATTCATCAATGTAAAACGGATGATATAATGCAAGAATCCCATAAGCTAAGTGTGAAAAGCCAGAAAACATGCGAAACACTTTTAAAATCATAGCACGAAACTAAATCATCTATCTTTATTATTATATAGAAAGAGATCTTATTATAAGAAATACTAGAATTTTTTATATTTGATTTTATTAACCGTAAAAATATTGATCTTGAAGTATTTTATGATAGAATTCTTTCAGTCTGCCTCAATTTTGGCAAAATCAAATGAAGAAGTTGAGTTTCTAAAAAAACAAGCTAAAATTGATAAAATGAACCAAGCTTAGGATTAATAAATTATTATCCAAGAAGAGGTATTTTTATAGCTGTAGAGGTTTAAACTGTATTTTGAGAATGATTAGAATTTTCTGCTATTGTTTGAAGGCAATAGAAAAGCTCCAAATAAATATTGTTGATCCAAACAATGACGGAAATTATATTTTATTGGTTATTTCTGCTGAAGACATTAGTGACAATAGAAAATTTATGGTTAGGGATCTAGATTTTAAATAAATTATTACTTATAATAATAATGGTTCAAAAACTCTCCGAAAGAAATACAATAAAATTCTTCAAAATTATGCTAGTTTTATGAATTTAAATCGTTAGAAAACATAAATTTTAACGATATTGGAAAATCTAAAAAAAATTCTGTTCAAAAGACAAATTATATCTAACCGAAGTGTAACGTGAGATATTATTTTTTAAAGATTAAAACGGAAAAGATAAAAGAACAAAACAGAATAAATCAAAATTAGAATGAAAAAAAAAGAATGCGAAAAGTGTAAAAAAAGTTTTAGAATGGCTTTTCGCGCATCATACAAGCCAATTAAAGAATGGGTTTTTCTATGTAATGATTGCCTTATAGAAGTAAGAAGAGATAATGAACATTATCGCTATGGAGGAACATGGAAAGGATAACTTCACATTAATTACTATTGATCTATTTAATATAAAGCGGTTTTTTTTAATCTAAAATTGTTATCCTAATCTATTGGAAAGGAATTTTATTTTTCATTACCAACCTTCTTCTATTCCAAAAAACCCATAAAAGGTTCAAATAGATAAGATGGGGTTTAAAAAATATAATCAAAAATTATATTGTTTTCATCTTTAATATCATTGACATGGTAGATCAATTTTATTCTTGTAGAATACAAAATTTTAACGTTATTTGTTGGAAATAAAATTAATATTTTTTATTAATGAAACGACAAGATTTGATAAATGAGTTTCTTTTAGAGTTTAAGCCAAAAAAAGATCAGAGTTGGAAAAGCTGCTATTTTTTCGCTCACCACTTAAATAAGAAACACAAAATAGCCGTCGAATTACTTGAGGGAATTTCTAAAATCAATAAAGTTGATTATTGGGTGGTACGATTTGATAAAGAAGACTTGGATATTCACGCACTAGCAACGGGTAATCCTCCAGACTTTATTGAAAATCCAGAAGTGATATGGAGTTTAAAAGAGTTTGAAAAAGATAATTTTTAAGTTTTTCAGGGGAACCAATTTTCTCAATTTAGCATTATTAACGTATTTTTTAATATGAAAATCAATCAAATAACTATTCTATTATTTTTAATAAGTATAAAATCTTTTTCTCAGGAAATTAACGGTAATAAAATTTCACAGGTTTATGAAGTTAGAGGAGTTTCAGCGGACCAGGTTTTTTCAAAGATAAATTTTGCGATAGCTCTTATTTATCAAAATGCCAATGATGTAATTGTTTTTAAAGATTCAGACTCAAAGCGAATCGTATTAAAAGCAATGGCAAAGGTACCAGTTATCAATTCATATAAGTTAATAAACCCAAAAGACCCTAGTCTCTTAGATTATGTTGATTACAATCACGACTATACGATTATTTTAGAGGCTAGGGACAATAAATTTCGAATTGAAATGCAGTATCAGGATGGGAAATATTACGATTCTGATGGAACAGACTTTAAACTGCCTTTTCCTGCTAAAATGGATTTTTTAGCAGCAGACCTTGAGCGTTTTAAGCAAAAAGCTATTGAAGAAATGAATCAAGATTATTTTGAATCGACGAGTAAAAAGAAAAAAGAACTTTACATCCAGTCTCAACCAAGGGTTATAAATAATTATCAAAAAACATTAAAGGAGTACTCTACTATTCTATTTCAATCTATCTACAAAAAAATACTAGACGACCTCAATGAAAAAAAGTGGTAAGTAGATTCCAAACAGTGACAAATTTATAATTAAAGAAAAATAATAACCCTCCACGAGAGAGGGTTCTGTTTTATTTTGTTACTGAAATAACTTTCATAATATATCTATTTCATGATTTCTTTATTATAAATCACATGATTTCCCTGCAGTTTAATCTTAGAATATTTAAGCATTGATTTTGCTACAGAGGTTGCTCTTATAGGCTTGTAATTATCGGGAAATAAAAAAGAAAATAAAGACAGTGAAATTTGGGCAATCTTTTCCCAAAAACGCAATTCATTTCTTTTCCCTAATAATAAAGAGGGTCTTAAAACAAAGGCTGAAGGTAATTTTAAACCAAAAACAGCAGCCTCTATTTCCCCCTTTAGTTTTAAATAAAAGTTTTTACTTGAGGCATCTGCTTCACCTGAGGAGATAAGTTGAAACTGATTAACTTTCATTTTTAGGCAAGACTTAGCAATGGATAGGTTAATGTCAAAATCTATTTTTCTGTAGGCATTTTTATCTCTGTTTACCTTGGCTTTTGTGGTACCAATTGTTGAGAAAATCACTACACTATCTGCAACACTTTTTCAAATTCTATTTGATCTAAAAAAGATATCTGGAAAAAAATTATTTTTTTATTTTCGTATTTAATAGACCTTCTTGAAATAATTTTTATTTTTTAAATGGAAGGATCTTCTAAAAGTTGTTTTATCAAAACACCACCAATTAATCCTGATGCACCAAAAAGCGTAACCTGTTTATTCTTCATGGCTTTAAAGGTAACATTACATAAAGTTTTTTTTAAACAATATATTTTGGAAATTTAATATTGCAGATCAGTTTAATTTATTCATACTGATATACATCGCCATTTTTAAGAATATATTTTTTTTCATCTAATAAATAGATTGTACCCTCTTTTTTGTCTAATAGTTGTTTCCCTTCTATATGTGAATACCTATTTACTAAATGTCCAAAATAAAGTGAAAGACTAATAAATATTGAGCCAATGATAATTGCATATGGGATAGATAATTTTTTCATCATTTATATTTTCAGTTATTTAAAGTCAATGGATTTTTAAACATATTTTTTTATTCATTAGTAAAGTTATTAAAAAAACGAATACTTTTTCCTTCAGCAGAAAAAAACATAATTTAACAATAAGGATATTTTTGAAGAATTGACACCTGTCATAATTTATGTGTGTCATGATAATTCTGACTAACTTTAGTTAAGATTTTTTAAACCAGCAACAATATTAGTAAACGATTATTAATTATATGGATTATTACCAAAAGAGAAAAAGAGAAATTGTTGAGGCAATATTATCAACCATAAGCACCATTAGAGATGATGAATATAGCACTATTGAAAATGCTTTTGACAGATTTGAGCTGAAAGGAGCAAAACATGTCACCAACATTGGGCAAAATACTTTTAACGAAGTAATTTTCGACGCTCTTGATGAAGTAAAAACAACAATAGAAAAGAGCTTATGAAAGTAAACGACTTTTAAAACATGGTGTTATTTCTAAAATAATTCAACAAAATCGAATAAAAGAGTTTATCTGATTTCTTTTTAAAGTCACATTAGTTAATCAGAGACGACCTAAAATATAACCTACTAAAAAAGCAATTAGAACCAAAACTCTCAGTTCAACTCCCAGACTTTTGGCAATTGAATCTACTATTTTGAAAACTACATTTTTTATTTTTTCTAGATCCATATGATTAGTTTTTTATGCCTAAAGCTTTAATTATATATCTTTTTAGTGATTTAGTTTTAGGCTCTTGTTTAAAAGAGATTAAATTATTAATGCCTTGATTACACCCATAAAAAAGCAAACAGAGATAATCGAAACAAACCAAATTATTCAAGTAACAAAATGTTAATTTAAAACCCTAAATGGATGGCAATATCAAACCATTTTTTATCAAATGTTACTGAACTTATTTTTACCGTTTTTATTTTTTCAGATAATTAAATGTAATGATACTTATTTATAATTCAAAAACTATATGTTCAATAGGAGTATTTTGACGTACAAAAGATATTCCACTAATTTAAAGAAGTCTGAGATGTTTTAACATGGAACTTCTCCAACAAAATTACCATGAAGACCATATCTCGCTACTACATATGTTTTGCCTGAGTCTGAAACAGAGCTATAGCCATTCCAACTTTGGTGGTATTATTCCAAACCCTTTGAGTGTAATGCCTTATTCCGTAAAAATAATTTTCACCTGATAGAATTGGGGAATAGGTGTATAATTCAATTTCTTCATACCAAAGTTGAGATCCATTTCTAGCAGTTGTATAATATAAATTTTCTCCCCGCTCAGTAAGCGAATCATTTTCAGAATGATACATTCTATCTTCTTTGATCATTTGTAATGCCTATTCTGACGCATCTATAGACATTGAAGATGACCATTTAAGGCTTGTAACACTGACCTCTGAGCGGTATATTATTATGAATGATCAAGGCTTGGTCTATATCTTCTTGTGAAAGGTCGTAAAGATTTGTGGTCAATTCATCATAATCTTTAGAGTAGTTCGTCAAAAAAAACAAGTAAAAGAGGAATAATAATTCCTTTCATTATATTTAGACCATGAAAAAACTAATCATATTACTACTATTTATTCCACTTCTTTCTTTTGGACAAAACAACAACAACAAATTAGAATTATTAAAAACCCGTTTTGTGGAACTGAGTATGAAAGAAAATATAGCTCTTTCAGAAATGTTAAAATCTAAGAGAATAAAATCAACTGAATTTAAAGTTAGACTTGAAAAACTTAAGAGTCAATTTTTTAAAACAAAATTTAGATTAAATAAAATTCCAACAAATATTTCAAACCTAAACAAAATTTTATTAAACCCTGAAATAAAATTTAACAATAATGAATTTCAATTCAAGATAAAAGATAAGTGGTATTCAGATGTTGAATTAATCTCATTGTTAATTAAAAATAAGGAAGACAATTTTTTAAATAATAATAAATCAAAGCAAATTACCGGTGATTTATATAACTCCAATGTGAAGTATTTTTTTAAAAATAAAAATTACTTAATATTTGAAAAACCAATTTCAACATCAAGAGTTATTCACAGAATTCAAGGAGGGTATTCTTTTAGAATTTTAGACAGAAGTAATTCAGATTATTTTTTTATTCAAACTGAAAAAAGAGAATTAGGGTATGTTTTAAAAAATAAACTACCTGAAATAAATTAAATCTTACTATATAAAGACTATTAAGCCAAAGGAATCTTTTTTTAAGAAAATTTTAGTCTTTGTTGTGGTTGAGGACTATTATTAACTCTGATTTCATTGACATTTATTTCTAGTCAAATTTTAACAGACAAAGAAATATGTCAAGCCTAATAAAAGGGAGTTATTGGTTTTGATATAACCGATGGAATAAAAAGCCTACTCTTTTCTGGAGACCTGAAATTTTTAAACACATATTAAACGACATGCATTTCATCTTCAGTAAGTTCACGAAAAACACTGTTTTAAAATTCTTTATATGATTATGTTTATTTATGAATATTGGCTTAAGAGGTTGTAACTTTAAAATTAATCATTATTAATAAACAATATGGATAGCGAAACCTTTCACAAAATTGGGAAGTTTAAAAATCAAATAGATTTAAAAGTTAAAAGCGGAAAATATTCTCATTATGTTTTAGAACAATTTGATACCATTGGAGAATTATTTGGATTAAGCGAAAATTTACTCATAGATGACGCTAATGAAGAGCATTATGATGAATTGAGTACATATTTAATTAATAGTTTAGTGAAAGAAGTCTATAAAAAGTAGAAAAATAAACAGAGTTAAGATATTGTATATTTTCATTATATCTTAGAGTGTTCTCTTAAAAAACCATTATTGTTTTATAATAATTCTTTTACTTAATCTCAATTAAAGTAAAAGATAACCAAATGAACAAATTATTTAAGGATTAATTAATTTCCTTGAAAAGCAAGCAACTAATGCGCTCTATTTTTCACATCTTTGTCCGGTATTCTACCTTGATTTCCTATCCCGTCAAAATCACTTGAATCATATGAATTCATATTTTCTTTACGTTGAATTTTGTGTTGTTTTCTAACGATTGTTAATAGAAAATATACGTAAATAACAAATATTATTACTCCTACGATAAACATAATTTGGTTTTTCATAGCTCTGAATTTTTGTCATCACCTCTTCTTTGTCTTATCACAAATGCAAAAGCAAGAATTGTTACTGGCCATAGACCCACATAAACACCTTCAAGTTGACTGCCTGAAAACCATAAATATATTGAATATAAAAAACTTAAAAAAGCAAGTATTACGGGATAGTATTTTTCTACAAAAATCATTTTTTTTATTGAAAGTTAATAAAATTAATCACAATAAATGTTTTTAATCACAGGGATATTATCTTAAGTAAGTTTTAGGATTTGTTATATTTATATGTTATTAATTTACTTTATGAATTCTCCTTTTATTGTAGTCTTAATTTCAGATATAATTTTCATATCACTTGCTTTAGGATTAAATAAAGAAAACGCTAAATATCTATTGAGCGGTTATAATACCATGTCAAAAAAGGAAAGAGAAAATTTTGATATTGAAAACTATCTTATACTTTTCAAAAAGTATTTTTTAATTCTTGCAGCATCATCAACTATTGTATTTACTATTTTAATTAATTTATTAAACGCAAAAATTGCGGTGATGACTTATTCTTCATATTTAATTATTATGCTAATTTGGTTTGTGTTTAAGGGGAATAAGTTTAAAATAAAACAGCAATAATTTTCATTTAAACTTCAGGCATAAAATATTTAGTAATTCCATCTTATATAATAATATCACTTTCTTGAGTTAAGTTTTGCTAGTAACCTCAATATTTCAAGATATAACCATATGAGGGTAACTAATAAACCAAAAGCACCATACCATTCCATATATTTTGGAGCACCTTTCTCGGATCCCTCCTCAATAAAGTCAAAATCTAAAACCAGATTTAGGGCAGCTATTATAACAACAACAATACTAAACCCGATACTTAACGGAGAAGCGTTATTTATGCTCATAACACCAAGGCCTGAGCCAAAAAAACTCATAACAAAGTTTATTAAGTAGATTATCCCTATTCCTCCGGTAGCGGCAAATATTCCAAGTTTAAAATTTTCAGTAGCTTTTATATAGCCAGATCGGTAAGCAATTAATAACGAGACTAATATGCCTACTGTTAAGAGTATAGCGTTTGTTACTATACCATCATATAAAGAGTTGTACATATAAGATATCCCTCCCAACATACCACCCTCTAATACAGCATAAATAGGAACAGTTATTGGAGACCATTCTTTTTTAAAAACGGTGATAATAGCTATAATTAACCCCCCTATTCCACATCCGATTAACAAAATAGGATTAATCACATCAAAAGTTAAATAACCCGCACCTACAAGAAGAAAAAGGCTTATTGCAGTTTTATTTACAGTTCCCTCAATAGTCATTTTATTAACACTATAAGTGGTGTTATTGAAAGTTTTTTTTGAAAGAACAGGATTACCTGACCTATATGATAGGTGTCTATTCATAATAAGTTTTATAGTAGAATTTAAAAAACAAAGATATTAGAGTCAAATAAATTAGACTCTAAATTATTGCATTAAGATTTAAAATGTATTTGTGACGAATTAATACCCTTTATAATACTCTAAAAATAAAAAAATACACTCTTACCAAAGATCAATTAAAGGCATTAACTGATGTCGAAACCACTAGTTATGAGCAAGAGCTAGCAAAGGATATTTTCTTTTTTCTATTTATTTTTGACGAAATTCGGTTTTCAGATATAATCTTATTGGAAAAGAACTGGATTGTCAATGATGATTTTGGTAAACGAATTGAGTTTAACCAATCAAAGACTTAAGGGCTCTTGTAGCGCAAGCGTGACGTATGGATTACAGACGAAATTCAAGGGATTATGGATAAGTACCCTGGCGGTAGTAAATACATCTTTAATTTCCTCAAAGACGACATGGCCCCTGATCAAATAACAGTCTATTGTAAAAGTAAATTAAGCACGATAAATAAGAACCTCAAAAGGCTTTCAGCAAAGATTGAAGAAACGCCTTCGCTTTCGATAAAATATGCTCGATATTCCGCTGCTACTTATATCAAAAAAAAATAGTGGCTTCTACTCAAAAATAAAGTGAATAAATTGTCAATAGTCCTAAAATGACTCAGTGTTATATTGATATTTAACAGGAAAAAAAAGTATTATAATCTGTTTTGTCTCACTTTTTAAAATTTACCACTAATTAACTTTAGGGGCGTTTTATTTGTAACTTTAGTAAATGAAAAAATGGAGTACTCCAAGTCAGATTATTTTTCAAGGTTTTCTTATCATTATTGTGTTAGTTGCATATAACCTTTATACAGGTCGACTTTCATTCTAACTTAAAAAGTACATAAGAGTTTTAAATTTTCTTTTTTTTTAAACCAAAGGCATATTATATTCAGTATGTTCAGAGAATTTGCGATTTTTAATTAATTTTTATGTTAGTTAAAACAAATACTTTTCAAAATAGTATTAGAATCCTTTTGGGTTTAATTATGATATATATAGGAATAGGACATTTAACATTTTTACAAATTGATTTTCAAGCACAAGTCCCTACTTGGTTAACAATACAAAAAAACTTAATTGATTTGATAATAATTGCTTCTGGAATTATTGAAATTATTCTATTAATTTTGATGGCAGTAGGAGGTAAACTAAAAGTAAAAACAGTAATTTCATTAGCAATCTTTTATGTTTTAATTTTCCCAGGAAACATTAACCAATATATAAATGAAATAGATGCTTTCAATTTAAAGACTGATAAAAGTAGATTTATCCGTTTGTTATTTCAGCCTATACTAATTTTGCTGTCTTTGTTTTCTTCGGGAGGATTATGATTTTTAAAAAATAGAAAATGAACTTACTGAAGATGATATACCCATGTTTTAAGTGGAAGTTCCCCAAGTACTCCTGTTAGAGTTTACGAAAGTTGATTCAAAAAAAAGATTGGTTCAGATGAAAAATCAGAAACACACTAGCTTGTTAAATTTTGATTCAAAACAAAACGCCCCTTAAAGCTTATTATAATCGATTTTAATGTCTGTATGAGCCGTCGGGAAGTATAGTTGGGAAATTATATATTGGATTAGTCAATAATTTAAATATTTCATTATCTGTATTTTCTAATAAATCCGCAGTATTTAATTTCCATTCTTCACAAATTTCATTTAATCGATTTTCTTGAGCCCCTAGAATAGATGTTAATGCCCAGTATAAATATTCAATGGTTTGGCAAGTTTCATAATCACATGTTGAGTCGTAATAGCTGAACCAAGCATCTGCAGGATAAACAGAAGGGATTTTAAAAAATCGTCCTCCGCGAGCTACATCCATTGCTTTTGACAATACTGATTTTTGATTTTGACCAAAAGTTTCAGGGTAGGTATATGAATGTCCGGCATTGTTGATTAAATGGAGTACTTCTTCTAATGTTGCATCGAATCTTCCAGTATTACCATTAGAAACAAAAGAAGGATTGGTTTCGTCATTTCCTAAATCTTGTCCAATTCTCCCCGAAGGGATCCTTATATTTAAATCCCTTTCTTTCTTCCACATAACTAAAAAGGCATTATTCTCCAACATTTTATTCAACACCAACGGATTATCTATTAAACCGTCCTCATCATTATCAAGATATTGAGCCATTACGTTAGCAGCGTGTAATAATTTAGGGTCTTCTACTTCTTTAACGGCATAAAGGTCAATACCAAAAACAACAACCTTTTTGTTAAAACTGGATAAACCAATGTCGTTATTTGGGACAATATTGAAGTTTGGATCTCTTCCAACATCGATTGGCTCACCATCGGAATTTAATGCTTTACAAGAAATCAAGATCAAGTAGATGAATAACAATATTCTATTTATTTTAACGTAGGCCATATAATTTCAAGATATAAATCTTTAAAAAAAATAACATTTAAACTCACTAAAATAAATCAAAACATATAATCCTTAGACTATTTTGCCTTCTCCAATTTAAATGAGTTAATAAATACATACAAGAAAAAAAGAAAGAAGAGCCAATCATTTATACCATATACAGCATAGAAAATTCCTGCCATTAGATCTTTATTAAATACTACAGAGAGATCATTATTCGAGATCCAATTGATCCAATTTAAGGTATAAATAAATTTTTCGATTGCAAACACTCCAATAAGCCAATCCAATTGCTCATATTTCTGGGAGATGGATAAAAAAACTAAGCCCCAAACAACAATCATTAGCAAACCAAAATTAGACATTACAACTGGATCAGCATCAGGGATGGCGTCATTTGTAAAAAACTTTGAAAAAACCAAAGCACCCCCAATATTCATTATTCCCGAAAGAACAAATCCTTTTGTAATTAATCCTTTACTGATTTTCATATAGCATATTCAGGTTAAAGCTAATATAAGAAAACCTCTCTATTTATATTTAGTGATGTTTTTCTTTTAAACCATAGTCATATCAACTTCTGTAAGTTCAAGACATCTTTGTATATTGCAGATTATTAACCATAAAACAAACATTATGGAAAAACTGGTAGCCTTTTGGGCAAAGAATAGTCTGCCAGGTAAGATTATTTTAGTTTGCGTTACTATCAATGTTATAGCATTGGTAATTAACTTTTAATAGAACTATGAAGATAAAGATATTAGCATACACTTTCTTAGGAGGAAAAAAAGAATACCAAAAAGAATTTAAAGATAAAACAGATTTAGATAAACATATCAGTTTCGTTACCAATGAAGATAGTTTATTTAGAGATGTTCAATATACTTATAAGGATAAAGATTATAGAGTATTTAATAAGAAAAGAAATGATAGTGATTATGTGGCTAAATACAGAAAAACCCAAGCAGATAATAGAGCTAAATTATTCAGAAAAAATTCTATAATTACTAGTATGAATGTAACTGATAATATGCGAAATAAATATAAAGAGTTTTTAAAGACAGCTATATTAAGTGAAAAAGACATTAAGTCTGCTAAGTTAATACTAAACGAAACCTCTCTAAAAGAGAGCCATATAGGCATATTAAATGCTTTAGTAGATAAGAGTAGAAGATTTAAGAGCGAACAAAAGAAAAGATAAGATTTAGAAATAGATCAGTTACGAACTAATAGTAACACTATTCACTAGCCTTACAAGCAAGTGCAAATTTTTATTACTTTGTATATAAATATATTACAGAGATTATGATAAAATACACTTCTGAATTTTTGGTTATCGTAATGGGGATATCGGTTTCATTTTGGTTGAATAAATGGAACGAATCTTTAAAATAAATATGTCTTGAGAAGAATTTAGTAAATCTTTTAATTTTAATTTTAAAGAATAAAAAAATTGAAAATATAATTGATATTTGTGTTTTCAACAGAGGTATTGAAAGATTTTTTCTAGTAATAAATACCTGGGAAAAAACAAAAAAATTGATACAACCGAACTAAAATCAATGTTAAATTATCTAGGGATGGATACTGTCTGTTTCAATGAAAATTCACCAATCTATAATAGCCTATCAAACACAAAATTATGAGACGTACAATGTATTATAGTAAAAGCTTAATGGAAAATTAACTTTTAAAACTAAAGAAATAACAGTCACAACAATTTCTTTAGCTTGAACTAACAATCAGAAAATACTAATGTCACTAATTAACTTTAGTGGCTTTTTCTTTTAAATCTATTCTAAATATAATTGTCTTAATACTATAAGCCCTTCATTTTAGTTTATGGTTAAGTAGAGAACCCTTTTATTAATTTAGAAGGTTTTTTCTTATAAAACTCAGGCATATCATCTTAATTAAGTTCAGGAATTAAAATCCACTTTACCAAGAATGGATCAAGCTACTAATAAAGTAAGTGAGGATTTGCCTTTATTTGTGCAAATAATTTTTTTCATGCGATATTCGCAACTTACCAATAAAACCCATACCTGGATGGAAGAGCTATTACTGTAGCCAATGAAACCGTTAAGAAATTAATTTTTCTTTAGGCTTATAAAACCAAAAGTGTCTAGAGCTTTAATAATTAAAAATGTAAAGTCTATTTCATGCCACTTCAAACCAAAATTGGCATTGTTACCATTTTTGTGGTAGCCCTCTCCCATCATTAAAAAATCAAAAGGGAAGAGATTCTTGCTTGTATTTTTCATTTTAAAATTCACATAACCATACACATGACCAAACCAGTTAATAATGGCACCGTGGACTGGAGCCATTAAAAAAGTAAGGGGAAATAACACCCATTCCCAACAGTTGCTGGAAAAAAACAAAAAAATACCGGATAAGCAGCAATCCAAAGAATACGTGAAATTTTAGATCCTGCAAATAGATCAAAGTTTTTCCATTTTGGAACTCCATTTAAAAACTGAGGTGCTACCAAAATTCGCTGGTCATTAATATCTTGATATATATTTTTAGTTTTCCACATCATAACTAAAATATTAGCATCATGAGAGAGAGAATGAGGATCTTCTTCAGTGTCTGTATGGGCATGGTGCATTCGGTGCATAATGCCATAACCATAAGCGCTTAAATAGCTAGGTCCCTGAAAAACCTAGGTTAAAACAAAACTTAGACGCTCCATGGTTTTGGACATGGTAAAGACCTGATGGGCTGCGTAGCGTTGCAGAAAAAAGGATTGAAAAAATAAGCCTCCATACCAGAGTACTAAAACAAAAATTACAATTACCATTTTTTTATATAAAGATAAATGTAGCCTTAAAGTGATGCAATGAACCTAAGTTAATAAAAAACAAAAATCTAAGCTACAGATTATAGGATTCGTTTTCTAATCCTACTTAAAGCTTGAGCAGTCACTCCAATATAAGAACTTATATACTTTAATAGCTCAGGACGTTCCTTAAAAAGTTTTAAATAAAGGGCTTCTGCAGAAAGGTTTAATATGTTTTGCTCCCTTTTGGACTTTAATAGAAGGAGTCCCTCTGCTGTAAGCCTCCCAATGAGATTTCCAATTTGAGTAGATGTATATACAGACTGTAAATCTGTGTAAGTAATACTTAAAACAGTAGTCTCTGTGAGAGCATGAAGCTCATAAGTAGAAGGTGTTAGGGTTAGAAAAGAGTCATAGGCACTAATGAATTGGTTTTTAAAACTAAAACCAAAAGTAGTCTCTTTATCCGGGCTTTCATTGTGTATAAAAAGCCTTACAATTCCGGATTCTATAAAGGAAATATAGTTTTCTATTTCATTGACTTTTAAAAAAATTTCTTTTTTTAGAATTACTCTTCGCTGCAGTTTTGATATAAAAAAACTCCAATCTAAGTCAGAAATTATTGCTACTTTGTTTAAGTAAGCTTTTATTTGTTTCAATTTTATAGCCTGTTGTAATGAAATCCAAATTTAAAATATGAAGTTAAAAGAATGCATAGTCTGTAACAATAAAGAAATAAAATTTTTACATTCAAATGAAGCCATGATGCATCATAGTAATAAAGAATTTAACTTCTTCATTTGTGAGATTTGTAACCTTGTTTTTTTAAATCCTCGCCTACCCTTAAAAGAACTTGAAGAATATTATACAGATATTTATTTACCTTACAGAGGTGCCTCTGCATGGGGAAAATATAAAAAATTAGTTAGCCTTAGTCAACGAGGTCTTGATATAAAAAGAGCGAAAATATTAAAACAGTATTCATTTCCAAATAAAGCAAGTAATATATTGGATGTGGTAATCCAACTTTTCTTGAAATTTGTAGTCATTTTTTTAAATCTTCTCTATACGGGATAGACTTCTCTGACAATGGATGGAAAAGAGAACAAGAAAGATTTAAGAATTTGAATCTTAAAGTAGGAGAAATTGACAGTTTGGGGAAAAATTTTAGCCCTGATATAATTACACTTTGGCATTATTTGGAACATGACTATTATCCAAATAAAACATTGAAAAAGTTAGCCTCAATATCAAACTCAAATACTAGATTGTATATTGAAGTTCCAAATTACGATTCACTTAGCAGAAAAAAATACAATCAGAATTGGGCTGGCTTTCATACCCCAAGACATACTTTTATTTTTTCACCAAAGAATATTGAAATTCTTTTAAATAAAAACGGATGGCAAGTCGATTTAATAGATTTAAAAGGAACTTTAGATTCCTATGTTTTAAATTGGATGAGTGAAATGGAAATAAAAGGTTTAGATTGGAGCAAGAGTTTGGAAAATCAGTTCTGGAATTATTTTTATGGTATGGTTAAATATAAACTTAAACATCTATTTACAAATAAATCAGAGGGTGTAATGACCATAATAGCAAAAAAAATTAGAAATGTAACTCCAATTATTTCTAATAAACTTGAAAAAGTAGATGAGGTTTCAAAAAACGCAGGATTAAAAAGATAAAATTAGATCATCTTACAATGAATCACTTTTTTTAATCGAGTTTTTTTATGTTATATAATTTTAACCCTGCGAAAGTGGACAACCATTTTAGACTAATTAGCCCACTTTTAATCGAAGGGTTTTTTTATGTAATATAATTAAACGTTTGTAAATGTGTCACAAGTGTTAGAAGCAGTTACTTCTATATGATGCACAGAACATTTGTTTTCATTATGGTTAACACAGTTAACACAAGAATTACTTAAAGATAAATTTTCCATAATTATATTATTTTAAATAAAAGTAATAAATATTATTACGTAAATAACTGAAATACAGTAATTTGTATTTAGATTAATTAAAAATAAACGACTCCAAGTGCTCCCATATCCATAATTATGGAAGGGTTCTATCCATGGTTACTCTGCAACTATAAATATTTATGATTCAATTTTGCTTAGCCTAAGGACAAAAAATAAATTATTGTAGGAATAAAAAGTATAATAGCTATTAAATCAAATTTCTTTGAGCTGTTTTCCCTGGAGTGCCAGTATGCAATTACAATTAAAGGTATTTGA